>Ga0134128_10001676_pt1 | contig 28135 bp, 28 predicted proteins | sample KB31754_FD_96462 | JGI IMG/M metagenome (GOLD analysis project Ga0134128, IMG submission 96462) | Terrestrial soil microbial communities with excess Nitrogen fertilizer from Kellogg Biological Station, Michigan, USA - KB3-175-4 | ecosystem: Environmental > Terrestrial > Soil > Unclassified ... | reverse complement strand
CGACATTATCAATGTGGCTGCCATCACCGCGCTACAAGCCGCCGGCGCGGCGGTGGCAACGAACGAGTCCCGCTGAGGAACACCTGGAGAGTACGACATGAGCTTCTCGATCAAGAAGGAGGGGGAGGTCGTCGTGGTGGATGTCGAGGGCCAACTGATCGTCGGCAATCGGCAGGAGCTGAAGCAGAAAGTCCTCGACGAGTTGGAGCGCGGCGAAAAGAAATTTCTCATCGACTTCTCGCAGACCGGATACATCGACAGCTCGGGCCTCGGCGTGCTCGTGTCGCTGTCGAAGAAGATTCGCGAGCAGGGCGGGGAGCTGCGGCTCGCCAACCTGAACGACGACCTGAAGACACTGTTCGAGCTCACCAAGCTCGATACGCTGTTTCAGATCGCCGATACGCGCGAACGCGGGTTGAAGAGTTTCTGACGTTCTGAGCCCGCTCATCGGCCGAGGCGCCGGATGAGCGGTTGACCGGGCGGGCACCGGGGCGAGGCGAGCTCGATCGAGCCGCTGCTCACCGGTGCCCGCTCCTGTATCATTCACCCATGCCAGTCTCCTCAGGCCGCGGTCCGTCCCACGACGGCGTGCGCATCGTTGAACTCGACATCCCGAGCGACGTCCGCTACATCGAGAACGTCGTCGAGCTGGTGCGCCGCGAGTGTGAAGTGATGGCCTTCGCGCACCGGCAGATCATGCTCAACGTGCCCGTGGCGCTCACCGAAGCGTTGTCGAACGCGATCCTGCGCGGCAACGGCGACGACCCGGCGAAGCACGTGCACGTGCGCGCCGAGGTCGACCGGTCGCGTCTGATCGTCGAAGTGGGCGACGAGGGCCGCGGGTTCGATCTCGAACGCTCCGAGATCGATCCGACCACGGCGGACAACCTCGACCGGGAAGACGGGCGGGGTCTGTTTCTGATGCGCAAGCTGATGGACCGGGTCGAGCGTCTCGAGGCGCCGGGCGGCAACGTCGTTCGGATGACCCTCCTCCGCGCATGAACGATCTCTCGCGCGTCCTCGTGGCGTTCCACGAGGCGACCGAGTGCCAAGCGGCCGTGTGGATGCGGATCGGCGATGCCGGGGCGGCGCCGACCCTGGAAGCCGGCACGACCAACCCGCCGACGCCGGCGCGCTTTCCCGCGGTGTCGGAAGGGCCGCAGACCGTTGCCGCCGGCCATGCCAAGGTGCTGATCGAGGCCGTGCCCGGCCCGCGCCGCGCCTGGCTCGCCCTCGGTCCGTGTCCGCGCCCGGGCGTCGATCTGAATAGTTTTATGAGTTTTCTCTTGCCGGTCGTCACCCAATACCTCCAGTCGGCACTCGAGGTCGAGCACGCCGCCAACGAGCTCGCCGAGCGGTACGAGGAGATCAACCTGCTGTACACGATCAGCGAGATCCTCGGCCGCACGGTCGCCCTCGACGAAGCCGCGAAGACCATCCTCATCGAAGTCTCCGAGACGGTCGGCGCGCGCCGCGCGTCGGTGCTCGTCTTCGATCGCGCCACCGCGACGCTGCGCGCCGTCGCCGCGCTCGGCGCCGATCTCGCTTCGGTACCGGCGATCAAGGTCGACGATCCGTGCAGCGTGAGCGCTAAGGTCTTCCGGTCGCAGCATCCAACCCTCGCCGAAGGCGACCAGAACCTCTGCCCGGAGGAATCGAGCTACCGCCGCGGCGCCATGCTGTCCGTGCCGATCATGTGGACGGCGCCGGCTCCCCGCGGCGCCGAGCCGCTCGGCGTGGTCAACCTCTCCGACCGGCGCTCCGGACAGCCGTTCACCGCCGGCGATCAGAAGCTCATCGCCGCGATCGCCACGCAGATCGGCACTGCGATCCAGAATACCCGTCTCGTCCGCGCGTCGGTCGAGCAGCAACGCCTCGCGCACGAGATGCAGCTCGCGCACGACCTGCAGATGAAGCTCCTGCCATCCAACGTCGTCGTCGGACCGGAGGCAACGGTTGCGGCGCGCGTCGTCCCCGCGGAGAGCGTCGGCGGCGATTTCTACAATCTGTTTCGCCTCGGCGGTGCACGTACCGGCGTGATGATCGGAGACGTCTCCGGCCACGGCTATCAGGCCGCGTTGATCATGGCGCTCACGATGAGCGCGTCAGCGATTCATTCGCAGGCCACGAACGACCCCGGCACGATGCTCCACGCGCTCATGTCCACGTTGCGCGAGGAGCTCGCGATGACGGAGATGTTCATCTCGGCGTTCTACGCCATCGTCGATCCCGGTGCGCGGGCGCTCACCTACGCCAACACCGGGCATCCGCACGCTTTCCTGCTGCCCGACGGCGGCGATTTCGAGCGTCTCGCAGCGAGCGATCCGCCGCTCGGCATGGACGAGCGCGCCCCGACCACGTCGACGCGTGCTTGGAACCCGGGGCGCGACCTCCTCGTGCTGTTCACCGATGGCGTGAGCGATGCGCGCAACCGTACGGGCGAGCGGCTCGGCGAGGAACGCGTGCTCGAGGCCGTGCGCGCGCATCGCACCGCGCCCCCCGCTGAAATCCTCGACCGGGTCGTCGAGACGCTCGAAGCCCACACGCAGCGTGCTCCGCTCCGCGACGATCTCACGGTCGTTCTCTTGCGCAGCTAGCGCGTCCGCACTCATGACGACGCGCGATCCGGATCCCCCTCGTTCGTCGTCCGACCTTCCGCCCGTTCGCAAGAGCCTCGGTCAGCATTTTCTCAACGACCGGAACATCCTCGGCCGCATCGTCGACGCGCTCGAGCTGACCGGGGCGGAGACCGTCGTCGAGATCGGCCCCGGTCGCGGAAGCCTCACCGAGCTGCTCGCTCCGCGTGCGCGACGACTCGTCCTCATCGAGTACGATCGCGCCCTCGCCGCGCGGCTCCGTCAAACGTACGCGGCGAATTCGGACGTTCAGATCATTCAAGCGGACGTGCTCACCGTTCCACTGGGCGAGGCGGCCGGCTCGGCGTACAGCGTCGTGGGGAACGTGCCGTATTACATCACGACGCCCATCATCTTTCACTCGCTCGAACGCCCGCGCGCCGAACGCGCCGTGTTCCTCGTGCAGCGCGAGGTCGCCGAACGCATGGCGGCGAGCGCCGGAAACCCCGAGTACGGCGCGCTCTCGGTCAACGTGCAGTCGGTGGCACGCGTCGAGGTGCTGTTTCGCGTCGCGCCCGGCTCATTTCAACCGCCGCCCCAGGTCGAGAGCGCCGTCGTTCGATTGACGCCGCGCGGCGATCCCGTCGTCGCGCCTGACGACGAGCTCGAGCTGCGTGCATTCGTCCAGGCCGCGTTCGGTATGCGACGCAAGCAGATTCGGCGGATATTGCGGGAGGTGGCGTCGCTGTCGGTCGCTCACGCGGAGGCCGCATTGCGCGAGGCGGAAATCGATGGCGACGCGCGCCCCGAGACCCTCACGCCCGCGGACTTCGCCCGCCTCGCCCGAGCGAGCGGCCGCATCTAGCCTCGAGCATCGACCTGGTGATCAGTCCCGGTTGGTCAGCGCGAAGCTCAGTCCCTCGAGCTCCATCGCCATGTTCACCGTCTTGATCGCCACGTCCGGAGGCGCCTGCAGCTGAGTGGGCGCGAAGTTGAGAATCGCCTTGATCCCCGCCTTGACCATTCGGTCGACCAGCGCTTGGGCTTCGTCGCCGGGCACCGTGAGTACCACGATGTCGGGCTTGTCGCGCTGGAGATCGCGCTCGAGATGCGACGTATCTCGGACGGGGATGCCCTCGAGCGACCGGCCGACCTTGTCCGGATTGTTGTCGTAGGCGGCCAGGATGTTGAATCCGCGCTGCCTGAACCCGCGATACTGAGCGAGGGCGGCGCCGATCTTACCGGCACCGATGATCACGACACGCCACTCCTTGCCAAGCCCGAGGATCTCGCGCAACCGACCGGCGAGCTCGGGCACCGAGTAACCCAGACCACGCTTGCCGAACGACCCGAAGAACGACAGGTCCTTTCGGACCTGGGCGGACGTCGTGCCCCCGCGCTTGGCCAATTCCTCGCTCGAGATCGTCGCTAGTCCGCGCTGTTCGAAATCCTCGAGAAAGCGAAGGTATGCGGACAGACGTCGAACGGTCGAATCGGCAATACGTTTCACAGTTTGAGCGGCTTGTGAATTCATTCACAAGTTAAGGGACCCGCTCTGCCTGCACCAGTTGTCCCACGTCGGTTAGCTTTGGCCCATGCCCGCCCATTCGTCGTCCGAGATCGGACGTTTGCGCAGCGTTCTGGTGCACTCGCCCGGGCCCGAGCTGCTCGCTGTAACTCCGAGCAACCGCGCCGATTACCTCTACGATGACATCATCGAGGCCGAGTCGGCGCAACGCGAGCACCGGCGGTTCATCGCGATTCTGGAGCGATTCGCCACCGTCCACCAGGTTCGGACACTCCTCGCCGATATCCTGTCCAACGCCGAGGCCCGCGAGCTCCTGATTCGCGAGACGATGGACATCGTCCCCTCCGAACCGTTGGCCCGAGACATCAACGAGCTCGACGCCGCCGCGCTGGTAAGAATGCTCATCGAGGGACGCGACGAGCCCCCTGGCCCGATCGCTCAGGCGCTGAACGAGCCGGGCCACGTCCTGCCGCCGCTCCCGAACCTCTTCTTCACCCGCGACAGCTGCATCGTCGCCGGCAAGCACGTGCTGGTCGGGTCGATGCGCTATGCGATCCGTTGGACCGAGGCCATCATCATGAAGGCGCTGTTCACCCACCATCCGGCGTTGGCGAGCGCGGGAATTCTCTACGACGGCGCCGCCGAGCGGCGGGTGAACTACACGGTCGAAGGCGGCGACGTCCACCCGCTGCGTCGTGATTTGGTGATCCTCGGCTTCAGCGAGCGCTCGAGTCCCGCGGCGATCGACCAGCTCGCCACCGTCTTCTTCGAGCAGACCGACGTGCAGGACGTCATCGTCATCGTCATGCCCAAGGAGAACACGGCGATTCACCTCGACATGATCTTCACGCAGATCGATCGAGAATTGTGCGTCGTGTTCCCGCCGCACTTCATCGGTCCGGAGCGGCTGCCGGTGCTGCACTGGCACAAGGGCGAGCAGACGATTCACGAACGGCCGAGCATCTTCGCGGCGCTCGCCGCCTGCGACATGCCGATCGAGCCGGTCTTCTGCGGCGGGGAGCGGCGCACGGTGCAGGAACGCGAACAGTGGGCGTCCGGATGCAACTTCGTCGCAATGCGTCCCGGTGTGCTACTCTCCTACCAGCGGAACGAGACCACGCTCCACGAGCTGTCGCGCATGGGATTCCGCATCGTTTCGGGCACGTCGTTCCTGACCGGCGAGGATCGCGTGGCGGACGGCGACCGGGCGGTGATCACCTTCGAGGGCGCCGAGTTGGTGCGCGGCGGCGGAGGACCGCGCTGCATGACCTGTCCCGTGGAGCGCGACGACCCGTGGGGTTGATGGCGTCACCCACCGTCACACTCGGCGACACGCAATCGTTGCTCGCCGATCGTGCCGCCGACTTCCTCGCAACCGGACCGGCGGACGCCGCATCGCTCGTGTCATACGTCTGCCAGCTTCCCGGTGCTCCGGCCCATGTCGCCGAACACATGGCCGCGGCGCTCTTCGCCGGGCAGCGTCGCTTTGCACGCCGTTCGGATGGCCGGTGGCAGCTTCGCGACGCCGTCGCGGATGTCGGGTTCGCGTCTTCGGCGAGCTGCGATCTGGCGCCGGCATCGGGACGCGGGCTCTCCGAATCGTTCGCCGTCGTGGACGTCGAGACAACGGGCATTCGCGCCGGTGGTGGCGACCGCGTCACTGAAGTTGCCGTGGTGCACGTTCGGAACGGCGTCGCGACCCCGGTGTTCGACACGCTGATCAATCCGGAACGGTCGATCCCGCCGGCGATCGTCGCCATCACCAACATCACCTGGGAGATGGTGAAGGATGCCCCGCGGTTCGCGGATGTCTGTGACCAGCTCGTCGGCGTGCTCGAGGGGAACGTGTTCGTGGCGCACAACGCCAGTTTCGACTGGCGATTCTTGTCGGTGGAGATCGAGCGTGTGACGCGCCGGCCGCTCGCGGGACGACGCCTCTGCACCGTACGCATGGCGCGTCGCCTCGTGCCTCGGCTCCGTCGCCGCAACCTCGATTCGGTGGCGCACTACTACGGCATCGACATCGGGGCGCGGCATCGCGCCGGCGGCGACGCGCTGGCCACGGCGCACATTCTCCTGCGGCTGCTCGACGCGGCGCGCGATCGCGGCTGCATGTCGCTCGAGGACGTCGAGCGTCTCGTCGATACGAGGCGCTCGGTCAAGCGCCCACGCCGCCCGCCCGCCATGCCGCATCCCGTCACCGAGGATCCGACCGCGTGATCCCAACTCCCCTCGTCGAGACGCGGCAGCTCGGCCGATGGCGAATGCACGCGATCCAGGCGGGCGGCCAGCGGTTGGACGGGGGCGCGATGTTCGGCGTCGTCCCCAAGCCGCTGTGGGAGCGACGCATTGCCGCCGACGAGAGGAATCGTATTCAGCTTGGCATGCGCTGTCTCTTGATCGAGCACGATATCGGTCCGATCCTCATCGATACGGGAGCCGGCAACAAGGAGAGCGACAAGTTCTACGAGATCTACGGCGTGGAGAATGTCGGTTCGCCCGGTCCGACCCTGCTCGAGGATGGGCTGCGGCAGCTGGGATTTCGTCCGGACCAGATCGTGATGGTGATCGACAGCCATCTGCACTTCGATCATGCCGGCGGCAACACGACCAAGCACGAAGGCGGCAAGATCCGGCCGACCTTTCCCAAGGCGAGATACGTCGTTCAGCGGCGCGAGTACGAGTGGGCGACGCACACGAATGAGCGAACGGCAGCCAGCTATTTCGCGCACAACTTCGTGCCGATCCACGAAGCGGGCCTGTTCGACTTCGTGGATGGCGAAGCGGAGATCGTCCCGGGAATCCGGGCGCTGCCGACGCCCGGGCACACGCCGGGCCACCACGGTTTGCTGATCGAGTCGGCGGGGGAGCGGGCGTTCTACATCGCCGACCTGTCGCCGACTACGTCGCACTTGCCGCTCCCCTGGATCATGGGATATGACGTCGAGCCGCTGGTGACGCTCGAGACGAAGCGGCGGATTCTGGCGCGCGCCATGGCGGAAGAGTGGCTCGTGGTATTCGAGCACGACGCGACCACAGCGTGGGCGTATCTGACTCAGGACGCCCGAGGGTACGCGGTGCGCCCCTAGCGGCCGCCCCGGCCGGCGACAGTTCGCGCGAGTGCCGGCCGAATGAGGGCTGGCGCACGAGGTGAACGACGTAGACTACGCTCCCGCCGACCATGCCCGCACAGAAACCGAGCAACGCATCGCCGATGATCGCAATTGGTCGTGCGTTGAGCGGTCCGGATTGGTGGCGGGAGGCCCTCACTTCTCCCCAGGCGAATCCTCCCACGGCTCCGACGGCGCCGCCCCAACCGGCGTATCGAGACATGTCGTGCAGATCCCAGTTGTATGCCGGCGGCGGCGCGCTGACGCTCCAGCGTGGCGCGAGGTCAACCTGGCGAGGATTGGTTTGCGGTCGCCTGGCGGCTTGGGCCGCCGCGGCGGATGAGAAGCAGACGAGGGCGAGCAGGCCGGCGCGAGCGTTTCGCAGGGTGGGCAAGGATTCCTCCGGAGACCGTCGTGAGGGGTTCGTTGTTCTCGGTCGCGTGCGATCCAGCCGTCGATTAATTCCCCGCGGCAGGGCGCGTGTTCCACGTTGCATCGCGCGAGCTTGACCTAACCGTCGGTTCGGCCTAAGTTTAGCGGACAATCAGTCAAGTGGATCGGGAGCCCGATCCCACCCTCTGGCCCTCACAGCGTGTCGTCGACGCAGCGAGGCGTGCTACAGGAGTCCAAGTGCAAGGCTGCCGGCCCGCTCGAGGACGGCCGTCGTACGCGTGGACTCGTCAGAGTCGCGCGTTTTTTTTCGTTGGTGTTTGCTGTTGCCTGATTCGTCGTTTCGCGGCTCCGCAGTCTTCTTTCTCGAGAGGGATTCGGTATTCAGGACACTACAAAGCGCGTGCGGGTCAATCGACAGATCCGCATCAGTCCGGTCCGCGTGATCGGCGCCGACGGCTCGCAGCTCGGCATTCTGGAAGTGGATGTGGCGCTGCGAATGGCGGAGGAGTTGGGGTTGGATCTGGTCGAGGTGGCTGCGACGGCTCGCCCGCCCGTGGTTCGCATCATGGACTACGGCAAGTACAAGTTCGAGATGGCGAAGCAGGCGCGGCTGGCGAAGAAGAAGCAGCACGTGATCGAGCTCAAGGAAGTGAAATACCGACCGGGGATCGACGATCACGACTTCGACACCAAGACGCGGCACGCGCGGCGGTTCCTCGAAGAGAAGAACAAGGTGAAGGTGACGATGATGTTCCGGGGCCGGCAGGTCGCACACCCGGAGCTGGGCCAGGCCGTGCTCGAGCGCGTGGCCACGGCGCTGGTCGACGTGGGCAAGATCGAGAGCGCCGGCCGGCTGGAAGGGAAGTCGATGACGATGATTCTCGCGCCGAAATGAACCGAGTCGGCCGCGGCGGTCCCAGCGCGGCGGCGGGCTCCTACAGGATTCTGTTATGCCGAAAATGAAAACCCATAAAGGGGCCACCAAGCGCTTCAAGGTGACCGGATCGGGCAAGGTGCGCCGCTACAAGGCGTTCAAGAGCCACATCCTCACCAAGAAGACGGCGAAGCGGAAGCGCCGCCTTCGCCAGCCCGGTCTGATCGCGACGACCGGCGACACCAAGCGCATGAAGCGCCTGCTGCTGGCCTAAGGAGACCGACCATGCCTCGTGCCGTATCGAACGTTCCGCGCCTGAAGCGGAAGAAGCAGATCATGAAGGCTGCGCGCGGCGCCTTTGGCGCGCGCAGCAAGCTCTGGCGGCCCGCCAAGGAGACCGTCGAGCGCGGGTGGAAGTACGCCTACCGCGATCGCAAGAACAAGAAGCGCGACTTCCGCCGGCTCTGGATCATGCGCATCAACGCCGGCGCGCACCAGAACGACATGAATTACAACGCGTTCATGAACGGCCTGCGTCTGGCCGGAATCGACGTCAATCGGAAGATTCTCGCGGACCTCGCCGTCCACGACCCGGCGGCGTTTACCGCGCTCGTCGACAAGGCGCGCTCCGCGTTGAACGCAGCGTAAGTTCTCGCTACTCATACACGGCGGCAGCGCGACGACAGTCGTTCTGCCGCCGTCGTCGTTTCCGTCCAAACCCGGACGCCCAGCATTCAACGTCCCAGGTCCCCACGTCCCACGTGACCCTTCAGGAGTATCTCGCCGAGGCCGACGCGATCGAGCGTGACGGACTCGCCGCGTTCAATGGCGCCGCGAACGCCGACGCCCTCGAGGCGGCCCGCATCGCACTGCTCGGCGACCGCCAAGGGCGCATCAAGGCGCTCCAGGAAGGCCTGCGCTCCATTCCGTCGGCCGATAAGCCGGCCGCCGGCAAACGGTTCAACGAGGTGCGAACCCGGCTCACGGCGGCGCATGGCGCGCGCGTAGGCGCGGTCGCCGCTCGCCCCGCCTCCCCGGCGCCCGATGACCTCTCGCTTCCCCCGCGCCGCCGTTGGCACGGCGCCAAGCATCCGGTCACCCGCGTCGTCGAGGAGATCGAGGCCGTCTTTCGCGAACTGGGTTTCACGATCGCTCAGGGCCCCGAAGCCGAGAGCGAATGGTACAACTTCGGCGCCCTCAACTTTCCGCCCAATCACCCGGCGGTCGACGCGCACGACACCCTCTACCTCGAGGGCGGCGGCCTGCTCCGCACCCACACGTCGCCCGTCCAGGTGCGCACACTGCAACGCTACGCGCCGCCGATCCGTGTGCTCATTCCCGGCACCGTCTATCGGCGCGACTTCTTCGACGCGTCGCACGCGCCGGCATTCCATCAGATCGAAGGCCTCTGCGTCGACGAGGGCATCAGCTTCGTCGATCTCAAGGCGACCCTCAACCGCTTCGCCGAGCGGCTGTTCGGCGCAGCACGAACGCGGTTTCGGCCATCCTACTTCCCATTCACCGAGCCGTCGGCGGAGATGGACGTGCAGTGCGGCGTCTGCGGCGGGTCCGGCTGCGCCGTCTGCAAAGGCACGGGATGGATCGAGATCCTCGGCTCGGGCATGGTCCACCCCGCGGTGCTCGAGGCGGCGGGGGTCGACAGCGAACGCTACACGGGGTGGGCGTTCGGCATGGGGCCGAGCCGCATCGCAATCAGCCGCCATGCCATTCCTGATATTCGTATTCTCTACGATTCGGACGTGAGATTCCTGGAGCAGATCGCCGAATGAACCTGTCGTATGAGTGGCTGCGCGCCTTCGTCCCGTTCGACGAGTCGGCGGCCGAGCTCCGCGAGCTGCTCACGGCGCACGTCGCCACGGTCGACGAGCTCGTCTCGCTCCGCCAGGATCTCGCGGCCTTCGTCGTGGCCCGCGTCATCGAGGAAGCGCCGCATCCGGACTCCGACCATCTGCACGTCACCCGGGTGGATGCCGGCACCGGTACGCTGCTCGACGTCGTCTGCGGCGCGCCCAACGTCACCGCCGGCAAGATGTACCCGTTCGCGCCGACCGGCACCGTGATGCCGAGCGGATTGACGATCCAGAAGCGGCGAATTCGCGGCGCCATCTCCGATGGCATGCTCTGCTCCGCGCGCGAGCTCGGCCTCGGCGACGAGCAGGACGGCATTCTCGAGCTCGACCTCGACGTGGCGCCGGGCACGCCGCTGCTTCGCGCGCTTCCGCTCGGCGACATGCGGCTCGTCGTCGACGTCGGCGCCAACCGGCCGGATCTCCTGTCGCACCTCGGCGCCGCGCGCGAGATCGCCGGTCTCACGCGCAAACCGCTCGCGCTGCCTACCATCGAAGGGCTGTCCGCGAAGGTGCCGGCGGCAATGTCAGCCGAGTCGCGCGGCAAGGCCGGCCCCGTCGCGGTGAGCGTCGAGGACCCGACGCTCGTCCAGCGGTTCATGGGCGTGGTCATTCGCGGCGTCCAGGTGGGGCCGAGTCCCGCCTGGCTCGTCGAGCGGCTCGCCGCCGTCGGCGCCCGTTCGATCAACAACGTCGTCGACGCCAGCAACTATGTGCTGCACGAGCTCGGCCAACCGACACACGCATTCGACGTGTCCCGTCTCGCGGCCTCGAGCATCGTCGTTCGGCGCGCTCGAGCGGGCGAGCGCATCACGACACTCGACGGAACGGAGCGCACGCTCACCGACGAGATGATCGTCATCGCCGACAGCGAACGCCCGCAGGCGATCGCCGGGGTGATGGGCGGCCGCGACAGCGAGGTAACCGACGCGACGACCGAGCTCTTCGTCGAAGTCGCGAACTTCGACCCGCGGCGCATTCGCACGGCGCGCCGCGCGCTCGGCATGTCGACGGACGCGAGCTACCGGTTCGAGCGTGGCATCGACATCGAGCTGGCTCCCCGCGCCCTCGAGCGCGTCTCACAGCTGATCATGCTGGTTGCCGGCGGCACAGTCGAAGGGGCGCCCGTGGACCTGGCACATCGAGCGGCGCCAGTTCGCCGTATCGCGCTCCGCACCGAGCGTGTGGCGCGCGTCCTCGGCGAGCGTGTCGAGGCCGACATCTCGGCGCGGCTGCTCGCGTCGATCGGGTTTGATACGGGTCGAAGCGGTGGCGACCTCACGGTCACGGTTCCCAGTTGGCGGGGCGATGTGAGCACCGAGATCGACCTGATCGAGGAAGTGGCGCGGCTCCGCGGCTACGACTCGTTCCCCGTCGAGATTCGCCCGTTCCGAGCCGGGAACGTCGGCGACGATCCGCGTTGGCTGGCGATGAAGCGCATCACCACGGCGCTCGTGGGAGCGGGGTTGCTCGAGGTGCGGCCCATGCCGTTCGTCGTCGGCGGTGCTGGCTACGTGCGCGTGCTCAACCCGCTCGCCGAGAACGAAGCGTATCTGCGGCGCTCGGTGCTCGAGACGCTTGCCCGGCGCGCCGAGTACAACCTGTCGCGCATGCAGGGCGACATCCGGTTGTTCGAGATCGGCTCGGTGTTCGAGCCACGTGCCGGGGAGCTTCCGCGCGAGGAGCTTCGGATTGGCGCGCTGGTCATGGGCAGGCGCGCACCGCGGCATTTCACTGATCTCAAATCGTCGGACTTCGACGCCTGGATCTGTTACACGATGTGGGACGCAAAAGCCCTGGCAATCGAGGCCGCGCGCGCCGCGTATCCCGGCGCCGAGATCGCGATGGAGTCGCCGCTGCCGGGTGCGGGCGCTCTTTGGTCGGTCATGATCGACGGCCGACGAGTTGGGGAAGTGCGACAGGTGGCGTTGGACGCGCCCGTGTGGGCGGCGACTGCGTGGGGCATCGAGCTGTCCCTCGGGGAGCTCGAGTCAGCCCCGGTGGCTCCACGCGGCCAGTCGGCTCACCGCAGCTTCGAGTACGCGGCGGTTGCTGCGCCCCGCTACCGGCCGCTGCCGACGACGCCGGCCGCCGAGGTCGATTTGGCGCTGCTGGTGCCGGAGTCGGTGCGAGCGGAGCAGGTGGAGCAGGTGGTGCGCCGGGTGTCTGGTCGGCTCCTCGAAGCGGTGCAACTATTTGATCGCTATGTTGGTCATGGGGTTGAACCTGGTTATCGTAGCCTCGCGTGGAGGTTGACCTTCCGCCATGCGGAGCGCACTCTACGGGACAAGGAGATCGACGCCCGTCGCTCCGAGATTCTTCGTGCCCTGGCCGACGAGCTCAATGTCAGACACCGTACCGCGTGAACACCGCGCCATTGCCGAGTTGGACGTGCTGCTCCAGCGCCTGGGCGAGGAGCTGGCCAGTTTTCGGCGGCGGGCGCAGTCGGCCGAAGCTCGGCTCAAGGAACTAGAAGGCCGAGAGGGCGGCGCGGCGAGCATCGAGCTCGCGGGTCGGGTCTCGAAGTTGGAGCGGGAGAATCAGCGCCTGCGCAAACGCCTCGACAGCGCGGGCGCCCGGACGAAGCAGATGCTCGATCGCGTGAAGTTCCTTCGCCAGCAAGCTCAAGGGGGTGACCGGTGACGACGAAGAAGCACACCGCCCGCGTCACGATCCTCAACGACGAATATGCGATTCGGACGGACGCGTCGCCCGAGCACGCCAAGGCCGTCGCGCAGTACCTGGACCAGGCGATCCGCCATGTGATGTCGGCAGGTGCGGTCGTAGAATCCCATCGGGCGGTGGTGCTCGCGGCTCTTCAGGTGACCGCGGAGCTGTTCGACGCCAGAGCTGCGCTCGAAGACACGACGCAGTCGATCGAGTCGATGAGCGAGTTCGTGCGGCCGCTCCTTCCGCCGGCCAAACGGCAGACCGCGGTCGAGCGCAGCTAGCCAAGGTAGCCTGCCCTTCATTGCCTTTTGTCCCGGCGGCAGGTAGCTTAGCGCCGGTAGCCAAGCCTGCCCGTAGGTCAAAGCGCGCTTTGTAGTTAGCGCAACCCACGTTAGACCCTTCGCCGGTCTGATGTCGGAGCGCTCGCAGAGACGGCGCCGCGGGTGACGTGGTTCTCCTTGTCCTGCGACGCGACCGTCGCAGTGGAGCATAGATTCATATGTATACGATCATCATTGCCGTGCTTGGCGCACTCATAGTTGTTGCCTCGCCGGCTTTTTTCGTTCTGGGTCGCCGCGCCGGAGAAAAGGCCGAGCGAGACAAGCAGCTCAGCGCCAAAGCCACGGCGGAGGAAACGTCGCGGCGCATCGTTGGCGAGGCGGAGCGCGACGCGGAAAACCTGCGCAAGAGCGCGCTCGTCGCGGGAAAAGAAGAACTCATCAAGCATCGCGAGCAGTTCGAGTCCGAAGTTCGCGGTCGGCGCGAAGAAGTCGAGCGTGACGAGCGCCGGTTGAGCGAACGCGAGAACGTGCTCGACCGCAAGTTCGAGCTGCTGGAACAGCGCGACAAAGAGCTCGGCAAACGCGCGAGCGACTTTGGTCGGCGCGAAAAAGCGGTTCAGGACCGCGAGCAGGAGTTGGAGCGGCTGATGAGCGACGAGCGCCGCCGACTCGAGCAGATGGCCGGCATGTCGGCTCAGGATGCGAAGAACGAGCTCATCCGCCGCATGGAGGAGGAGGCGCAGGCCGACGCCGCCAACCGCATTCGAGAAATTCGCGAATCGGCCAAGCGCAACGCCGAACGCGAAGGAAAGAAGATCATCGCGCTGGCCATCCAGCGCATCGCGGCCGAACACACCGCCGAGAGCACGGTGTCTGCGGTTTCGCTGCCCAACGACGAGATGAAGGGGCGAATCATCGGCCGCGAAGGCCGGAACATCCGTGCCTTCGAGCTCGCCACGGGCGTCGACGTCATCATCGACGACACGCCGGATACCGTGGTCGTCTCCTGCTTTGATCCGGTCCGCCGAGAGACGGCGCGGCTGGCGCTCGAAAAGCTGGTCTCCGACGGCCGCATCCATCCCGGGCGCATCGAGGAAGTCGTCAACAAGTCGCGGAAGGAGATCGAGACGCAAATCGTCGAGACCGGCGAACAGGCGGCGTACGACGCCGGCGTCCACGGCCTGCACCCCGAGCTCATCAAGCTGGTCGGCCGCATGCGCTGGCGGACGAGCTACGGCCAGAACATTCTGCAACACTCCAAAGAGGTGGCGTGGCTCGCGGGCATCATGGCCGCGGAGCTTGGGCTCGATGTGCCGATGGCGCGTCGAGGCGCGCTGCTCCACGACGTCGGCAAGGTGCTGACGCACGAGCACGAAGGCACGCACGTGCAGCTCGGCGTGGAGGTGGCGACCAAGTACCACGAACATCCGCTCATCGTGAATTGCATCGCCGCGCACCATGACGACGTGCCGCACGAGAGCGAGATTTCGGTGCTCGTGCAGGCCGCGGACGCCATCTCCGGCTCACGCCCCGGCGCGCGGCGCGAGGCGTTCGAGACATACGTGAAGCGGCTCGAAGGCTTGGAGAAGATCGCGTCGAGCTACAAGGGCGTGGAGAAGGTGTTTGCCATTCAGGCGGGGCGCGAAGTGCGTGTGATCGTGCTGCCCGACGTCGTGGACGACAACCGAATGACGACGATGTCCGAAGAGATTGCACGGCGCATCGAGGCCGAGCTGCAGTACCCGGGACAGATCAAGGTGGTGTTGATTCGCGAGACGCGGGCCGTCGACTATGCCCGCTGAGATGCTGAACGAGAAGTTGATCGACGGCACCGCGCTCGCCGAACGGGTCACGCGCGAGGTCGCGGTTCAGGTGGGCGAGCTCGTCGAACGGGGAGTGACGCCAGGTCTCACCGTCGTGCTCGTCGGCGACGACCCAGCGAGCGCGGTCTATGTTGGCTCCAAGGAGCGCACCTGTCGCGACCTCGGCATGCACGGCGAGACGCTGCGGTTGCCGGCGACGACCACGCAGCACGAGCTGCTCGAGATCGTCGATCGGCTGAATGCCGACCCATCGGTGCACGGCATTCTCGTGCAGATGCCGCTGCCGAAACAGATCGACGCCGATGCCGTGGTGCGGCGCATCCGCCCCGACAAGGACGTCGATGGCTTTCATCCCGTGAACGTCGGCAAGCTGTCGATCGGCGAGAAGGACGGCTTCGCGCCATGCACGCCGGCGGGCGTCCTCTACATGCTGCAGACGTACGGTGTCGCGACGACGGGCGCCGATTGCGTCGTGATCGGACGCAGTAACATCGTCGGCAAGCCGATGGCGGCTTTGATGGTCCAGTCGGGTGTCGATGCCACGGTCACGGTCTGCCACAGCCGGACACGCGATCTCGCGGAGCATACCCGCCGCGCCGACATTCTGATCGTCGCGGCGGGCCGGCCGCAGATGGTGACGGCGGAGATGGTCAAGCCGGGCGCGGTGGTGATCGACGTCGGCATGAATCGCATTCCGGATGCGACCAAGAAGAGCGGCACGCGCCTCGTCGGCGACGTCGCGTTCGATTCGGTGCGCGAGGTCGCGTCGCTCATCACGCCGGTGCCGGGTGGAGTCGGCAAGATGACGATCGCCATGCTCATGGCCAACACCGTGCGCGCCGCCGCACAGTTGACACGGCGCAGCGGAGCGTCGGCGTAGTGCCGGGCCGACGTCAACCGCGCCGCGCCGGCGACTCGCTCGAGCTGTTCGACGCCGCGCCTGATTCCAATCGCGTTGCGCCGCGCGAACCAGTCGCGGCACGACTGGAATCAGACGCCGCGCGCGAGCCCGAGTCTGAGTTCGTGAGCTTCGGCGAGTATCCGGGCGAATCCAAGCGCTCGGCGATCAGCGTCAGCACGCTCACCCAAACGGCGAAGGACGTGATCGAAGGCGCGTTCATTCCGCTGTGGGTGCGGGGCGAGGTGAGCGACTTCAAGTCGCACCGGAACGGCCACTGGTACTTCTGCCTGCGCGACGGCACGGCGCAGATTCGGTCGGTGGTCTGGAAGCGCGACCAACGCGGCATCCCCGCGTCGCCCGACGACGGGATGCAGGTGGTGGCGTTCGGCCGTTTGACCGTGTATGCCGCGCGCGGCGAGATGCAGTTCAGTGTTGCCAAGATCGAAGCGGAGGGCGACGGGCTCCGACGCAAAGCGCTCGAGATCACGCGCGCCCGCCTCGAGGCGGACGGCTTCCTCGCACCGGAACGCAAGCGCGCGTTGCCGCGCTTTCCGCGCGTCATCGCCGTGGTCACGAGCCCCGACGGTGCGGCGCTGCACGACATCGTTGCCGTGGTCCGGCGTCGCGGCGCCAACGTGCGGTTGGTCGTGGTGCCGGCGGCGGTGCAGGGTGAGTCGGCGCCCGAGGAGCTTTGCTATGCGCTCGACCAGGTGAACCGGTGGGGCGGTGCCGACCTCGTGATCGTTGGGCGCGGCGGCGGGGCGCGCGAGGATCTGTGGGCGTTCAACGACGAGCGCGTCGCGCGAGCCGTCGCCGCCTGCCACGTGCCGACTATCTCCGCGGTCGGCCACGAGGTGGACGTATCGATCTGCGATCTGGTCGCGGACCACCGCGCCGCGACGCCGTCGGCCGCCGCCGAAGCCGCCACGCGGTCGCGCGCCGAGCTGACGAGCGAGTTGCGTAAACTATCATTCAGGTTCTCATCGGGCGCCCGCGGCCTGCTGCGCGACCGTGCCGTCGCCGCCAAGCGAGCGGCCCGCGACGTGCGCGCGGCGGCGCTGCAACAGCTCACGCGGCGCCAATCGGCGCTCGGCACCGTCTCCGGGCGGCTTCATGCCCTGAGCCCACTCGCGACCCTCGCCCGCGGCTACGCCGTCGCGCGGGACGCGAACGGCGCCACGCTCGCCAGCGTCGGCGACTTCCGGCCGGACATGCCGTTCGAGCTCGTCGTGCGCGACGGCGTCGTTTCCGCCCGCGCAACTCCAGGCGCGCCCACGTGACCTTCGAGCAGCGGCTGGCGCGCCTCGAGGAGATTGCCGGCGAGCTCGAAGCAGACGGCGTCGAGTTGTCGCAGGCGCTCGCCCTGTTCGAAGAGGGAATCGAGTCGCTCCGCGCCGCGGCCGCCGAGCTCGCGACCGCCGAAGCGCGAGTCCAACGTCTGGTCGAGCAGGCCGACGGCACCTTCGACGTCGAGCCGCGTGAGTAGCGCGACGGCCGTCGACTGGACGGCCGACCGCGCCGCCATCGACCGCGCGCTCGCCGAGCTCGCCGAGCGATACGTGGCCACGCTCGGCGCCGAGGTCGGTGCGGCAGTGCACTACGCGCTGCTCGGCGGGGGCAAGCGCCTCCGCGGGTTGATGTTCCTCGCCGCTTACCGCGCGACGTGCCACGATCACGATGCAACGAACGTGGCCCACGCGGCCGGCGTCGCGGCGGCGATCGAGGTCGTGCACGCGTACTCGCTCGTGCACGACGACCTGCCGTGCATGGACGACGACGACATGCGCCGCGGACGCCCGACGGTGCACCGCAAGTTCGGTGTTCGCGTCGCGACGGCGGCCGGCGTCGCGATGGTGCCGCTCGCCGCGCTGGCCACACTCGAGAGCGCGCAGGCGCTCGGCCTATCGCCTGAGACATGCGCCGAGATCGTCGGCACACTGATGCGGGCGTCGGGTGCCGGCGGTATGATCGGCGGCCAACTGCTCGACCTCGAGGGCGAGGGACGGGCGTCGACGCTCGAGCAGCTCGAGCGAACGCACCGGGCAAAGACCGGCGCGTTGATTCATGCGGCGCTCGTCGTCGGCGCGCTCGCGGCCGGCGCCACTGCGGAGCAACGGCTGGCGCTCGAGCGATTCGGTGACGCGATCGGGCTCGCCTTTCAGATCGCCGACGACGTGCTCGATGTCACGGGTACCACCGATCAACTCGGGAAGCCCGCCGGTCGCGATCTCGATCTCCAGAAAGGCACGTACCCCGCCGTGCTGGGCATTCCCGGCGCCCGGCAGCGCGCGTCGGCGCTCGCCGCCGACGGATGCGCGGCGCTCCGCGACGCGGACATCTCGTCGCCCGAGTTCGAGGCAATCGCCCGCTTCGTCGTCGAGCGAGAGTCGTAACGAGTTGCTAGCTTACGAGCTGGAGCATCGATTCGCATGAGCCTTCTGGACCGAATCACTTCGCCGGCCGACGTTCGCGGCCTCACGCGTGACGAGCTCGACCAGCTCGCCGACGATGTGCGGGCGCGCTTGATCGACGTCTGTTCGCGCACCGGCGGGCACATCGGCGCCGGCCTCGGTGTCGTCGAGCTGACGATCGCGCTCCACTACGCCTTCGAAACGCCGCGCGACCAGGTCGTGTGGGACGTCGGCCACCAAGGCTATCCACACAAAGTCCTCACCGGGCGGAACGAGGGCATGGAGACGCTGCGCCAGGAAGCCGGCGTGTCCGGTTTCCTCAAGCGAACCGAGAGCGAGTACGACGCGTTCGGCGCCGGCCACGCCGCGACATCGATTTCTGCGGCCCTCGGCATCGCCGCCGGACGCGACGTGCAGGGCGAGGACTTCAAGGTCGTCGCCGTGATCGGCGACGGCGCGCTCACATCAGGACTGGCGTACGAAGGGCTGAACAACGCCGGGCACTCCGATCGCAACATCATCGTCGTGCTCAACGACAACGAGATGTCGATCGCGCCCAACGTCGGCGCGATGTCGAAGTATCTCACCTCGGTGCAGCGAAACTCGCTCTATAATCGCGTCCGGTCGGCGATCGGCGCGATCGTCGACAATGCGCCGGGGCCGCTGTCGTCGATGAGCACGATCGTGCGAAAATGGGAGGAGAGCGTCAAGACATTTCTCACTCCCGGCGTGCTGTTCGAGGAGCTCGGCTTCCGCTACTTCGGCCCGATCGACGGACACGACATTGGCGGCATGATCGAGACCTTCGCCGCGGTGCGTGCGCTGAAAGGCCCGCGGCTCGTCCACGTGCTGACGCAGAAGGGCAAGGGATTTCCGGCGGGCGAACGGAGCCTGGAAAAGTGGCACGCGCTTCCGCCGGGACACGACCCCTCGACCGGCGCACAACGCAAGCCGTCGACGAGCGTAGGCTACACGAAAATCTTCGGCAACGCGCTTGCCGCACTCGGGGCGGAGCATCGCGATCTGGTCGCGATCACGGCGGCGATGCCGAGCGGCACCGGAACGGACGCCTTCGCGAAAGCGCATCCGTCGCGTTTTTTCGACGTCGGCATCGCCGAGGGTCACGCCGTCACCTTCGCCGCGGGGTTGGCAACGCGCGGCGTGCGTCCCGTGGTCGCGATCTATTCGACTTTTCTGCAGCGCGCCTACGACAACATCATCCACGACGTGGCGATCCAATCGCTGCCGGTGATCTTCTGCATGGATCGCGCGGGCCTCGTCGGCGAGGACGGCGAGACGCACATGGGCCTGTACGACATCGCGTACATGTTGGCGGTGCCCGGCATGACGGTTGCCGCGCCGAAAGACGCGACGGAGATGCTCGCGCTCCTTCGCACGGCGATCGCGCACCGATCGGGGCCGTTCAGCATTCGCTATCCGCGCGACAGCGCACCCGATGCGCCGCCGCCGGTGGCGCAGATCGAGCCGGTCCGGTACGGCACGTGGGAAGTCCTGCGCCGCGGAACCGAGGCGGCGATCCTCGCCGTGGGAACCATGGTCCGTCCGTCGGTCGCCGCCGCCGAGACGCTCGCCGCGGAAGGATTGAACGTGACGGTCGTCAACTGCCGCTTCCTCAAGCCGTACGACGAGATGACCCTGGCGGCCGTGCTGGCGAACCATAAGCATGTTCTCATCGTCGAAGAGGGGACCGTGGTCAACGGGTTCGGCGCGTTCCTCTCGACGGTGATCGAGCGGTACGATCCGGCGGTGCGCGTCGCCGTGCACGGCGTGCCCGATCGCATCGTTCACGCCGCACCACGCGTGCGTCAGCTGGCGAGCTGCGGACTCGACGCGGCGGGCATCGCCGACCGCGTCCGCGCGCTGTACGAGACCGAGGCGCTCGCGGGGTGATCCGGCTCGGCGTCGTCGGGCACCGAGGCTATAGCGGCCTCCCAGCGGTGCTCCGAACGCTGGGCGAGCTGGCGCCCGCGCTCGGCCTCGAGCTGCACTACGAGAAGGAAATGTTCGAGGCAGCGGGAGACGGCCAGCAGCTCGGCGATCCGAGTCGGTTGGATGCGTTGCTCACCCTTGGCGGCGACGGCACGCTCTTGCGCGGCGCGCGAATCATCTCGCCGCACCCGGTACCAATTCTCGGCGTCAACCTCGGGCGGCTCGGCTTTCTCACCTGCTGCAACGCCGATCAACTCTCCAACGCGTTGATGCGCTTCGCGCGCCAGGACTATTTCGCCGAATCGCGCATGGCGCTCCAGGCGCGCGTGTTCGACGTGCGCGGCGTCGAGCGCCAACAGTGGATCGCGCTCAACGACGTGGTCTTGCACAAGGGCGGATTCGCGCGGGTGGTGAGCGTGCGCGTGGCGGCGAACGGCGAAACGATCGCCAAGTACGCGGCCGACGGCGTCGTCCTCTCGACCCCGACCGGCTCGACCGCATACAGTTTGTCGGCTGGAGGGCCCGTCGTCTTCCCGACGCTCGAGACGATCGTCGTCACACCCGTGTCGGCGCATACGCTCGCCATTCGGCCGGTGATCCTGCCGTCGAGCGTCGAGGTCACGCTGCAAGCAGAAGATGGTCCCGAGGAGCTTTTGGTGACGGTCGACGGCCAGGTCGGAACGACCTTCGCGATGGGCGAGACGTTGAGCGTGCGGCGCGCGGTCGGCGGCGTACTCATCATCCGCTTCCCGGGAACGAACTTCTTCACCACGCTGCGACAGAAGCTGGGCTGGGGCGGTCTGGCGGATCGCGACCGGCCGGCGTAGGCGGCCGATGCTCACCGAGCTCCGAATCAAGAATTTCGCGATCATCGAATCGCTCACCCTTCCGCTGGGGCGCGGGTTCAACGTGCTATCCGGCGAGACGGGTGCCGGCAAGTCGATCATCGTCGGCGCGCTCGGCTTGCTCCTCGGCGAACGCGCCAGCGCCGACGTCATTCGCACCGGCGCCGATCGGGCCACCGTGGAAGGCGTGTTCGACATCGGCGCGCGGCCGGAGATTCGCGCGCTCGCCGACGAACGCGGTATCGATGTCGATGAGTCTCTGATCGTACTCAAGCGCGAGGTGTCGACGGGGCGGGCGCGCGCCTGGATCAACGGCACGCCGGTCAACGCCGCGTTGCTCGCTGAGATTGGGCGGCTGCTCGTCAACCTGCACGGACAGCACGAAGCACAAACGCTCCTCGATCCCGAGGCGCAGCGCCGCATCCTCGACGCGTTCGCGGGCGCGGCCGAGCCGGCGGCCGCCGTGCGCCAGGCGCACGGCACGCTCGCGTCCATCGTCGCCGAGATCTCCAGTCTCACCACGCGCCGCGCGGAAGCGGAGCGCCGCGCCGATTATCTACGCCACGTGGTCGCCGAAATCGGCGATGCCAAGCTCACGGAGGGTGAAGAAGCGAAGCTCGAGGACGAAGCGCGGCGGCTCGAGCACGCCGAGGAGCTGCGCGCGCTCGCCAACGGAATCATCGCCGCCCTCGACGGCGAAGACGACACGGTGCTGCAGCGCCTGAACGCGGTGTCGCGCGCGTTGTCGTCGATCCAGCGCATCGATCCCACGCTCGAGCGGCTCCAGGAATCGTACGACGCCGCGTTCTACGCGATCGAGGCGCTGGCGCGCGAGCTCTCCGAATACGAGGCGTCGGTCGACCTCGATCCGTCGCGATTGGAGGCGGTGCGCCGCCGTCGCGACCTGCTGTTTCGTCTCTCCAAGAAGTACGGCGGCTCCCTGTCGTCGGCGATCAGCGCGCTGGCCGACGCGCGCGCCGAGCTCGATCTGGTCGATTCCGCCGGCATCGATCTGCGTGAGCTCGAGACCCGGGAGCGCGATGCGCGAGCAGCGCTCGGGACGCATGCCGCGGAGCTGAGCGAGCGCCGGCGCGCCGGCGCGGCGCGACTTGCCGCCGCCGTCGACGAAGTGCTGCCCGCCCTCGGCATGCCCGACGGGCGCTTGACGGTCGCGCTGCGCGCTCGAGACGAGATCGGTGCAACGGGGGCGGAGGACGTAGAGCTGCGCGTTGCCCTCAACATGGGACACGAGGCGCGCGCCCTGTCGCGTGTGGCATCGGGCGGCGAGCTGTCGCGCGTCATGCTCGCCCTCAAGACGATCCTCGCGCGGTTGGACCACGTGCCGACGCTCGTCTTCGACGAAGTCGATGCCGGCATCGGCGGCCGCGTCGGTCTCCAGGTCGGAGAGACGATGCGCGTCGTGGCGAGCCATCATCAGGTGTTCGCGATCACGCATCTGCCGCAGATTGCCGCGCGCGCGCATCATCACATCGTCGTCAGCAAGGGAGCGCGCGGCGGCGTCACCACGGCCGACGTGTGCGTGGTCGCGGGCGATCAGCGCGTCGCCGAGATCGCGCGCATGCTGGGCGGCGATCCGGACAGCGACGTGAGCCGCGCGCATGCGCGTGAGCTGCTCGATGCGGCAAGCGTGAGCGCGGAGCCCGAGGCGGCCGGCGCGGGGGCCAAGCGCCGCGGTCAGCGCGTGAGGTAGACGCGCAACTCGAGCTGGTCCCGAAAGGTCTTCGGCACCGGACCGTTGCTGCCGGCAATGGTCTCGAGGTGGCTGAAGGTCACCGCGAACGGAAACGCACCCGGCCCGCGATCCGGTGACGCGGCGGTGGAATATGAGAATCCGAATCCCAGTTGCTGTGCCGTGCCCGACGCGAGCCCGGCGAGCGTGCCGGCCGGCACACCGCCGTATTCGTCGGCACCGGTGTGCACGATCTGGTACTCGCCGTTCACGGCGAGATATCGCGAGATGGTATAGCGGGGGATGAGCGAGAGCGTCAGTACGTTGCCGGCCGAGTAGGTGGTTCCCGCCGGCGGAGCGGCGAGCAGCGGCAGCAGCGCGTTCCCCGCATTCGCCACCCGCGCCGCGTCGATGGTGCCGAGCTGCAACGTGTATGCACCGAGCGCCGTCGCGGCGATGCGGCCAACGCGTACGTCGCCGGCGGCGCCGAGCTCGACCCCCGGTTGGCCGTACCCGGTGCTCTGGTCGAACAACTTGTTCCGGCTGGACGGCTCCCCGGTGCCGAACCGAAACGCGCCGTTCACGGCGACGCGGTAGCGCGGCGCTCGATCGGTTCCGAGGGCGGTGTCGCCGTACGAATTGAGCAGCTGGAGCGTCGCACCGACCGACACGTCGCCGATCGACGAGCGGTCGATCGAGCCGAGCGTGTCGTGGCCGAGCGCCGTGAGCAAACTCTGAAATTGCGCCGTGGCGGCCGGGCCATGGGCGCCGGCCAGCGCGCCGTTCACGGTTCCCGCCGCGATCAGGGTGTCGTACGCGGCGCGAATGTTGGCCAGACGCTGATCGATGCTCCGCTGGGCGCTGCCGGTGTCGATCGGCACGAACGGCTGTCCGGGATGATCCGCACCGGTGCCATAGAGCGCCTCGACGTCGGTGGCGAATGCGCCGGTCGACTGAATCAGCGCCAGTACCGCGCCCTGCTGAGCGAGCAGCGAGACACAGCTCGGGTCAGTGGGCGTCGCTTGGCAGTTGGTGAGTCGCTGCTGGAGAGCAGACGCGGCGCTCCGCAGCGTCTGGACGAGCGATTGGTTGTTCGCCTGCTGGGCGTTGTTCAAGAACGCCGGATTCGGGCCGACGCTGGCAAAGCCCGGCTTGGGGTTGAGCTGCGCGAACACGGTCGTGCGCGTCTCGACGAGAGGCACGACGACGCCGAGCGTGAGACGGCTGGTGAGTCCGTATTGCAGGATGACCGGCGCGGTGACGACGCGCGCGTTCGCCGCGGCTACGACATTTCCGAGCGACAGATTGAAGGTCGACAGTCCGGAGAGCGACCGGATTGCCGCCTCGGCGGGCGCGAGACTGGGAATGGCGCTGGCGTCGAGGGCGGTCGTGGCCAGCGTCGCCCCGATGTTGCGTGGGTTGCCCGCGGCATCGGTGCCCGATCCCAGCAGCTCGTCCCACCGCGTGAACGAGGTGAGAACGCGGATGCCCAGCGCGCCGCGCGGCAGCACCGACGCGTCGGGGGCGAGACTCGTCGTCGACTGGGCGGCCGAGCAGAGCGGAAAGAGCCAGGCGATCAGGAGCGCGCTCGGTCGGATGCGCTGTCGAACCGACAATCGATGTCTCGCCTCGTGCGATGTGTGCGACCCGCCGTGCGGGTTATCATTCGGACAATTCGTCAACAAAGATAATCCGAGCCTCGTGACGCCGCTTCCACCGCCGCCCATCCCCTGGCAGATGACGGGCAATCACTGGCTCGCGCTGCCATGCATCCATCCCGGTGACGCCGCGATCCATGCCGTCGGTGTGTTGCACCGAGCGGCGCGGGCGGCGATCGAATTCGCGGGCGGTGCGGACTTCGCGGACGGAAGCGCGCCGCCGCTCGCTCGCCCGACGATCGACATCGACGGCGTACGCCACGCGCTGTCGAATGTTCCGATGGCCTGGGAGCGCGCCCTCGGTTGGATTCCGACCTTTACCTGTACGCTCGGCAGCATCGTCGTGCGCGGTACGGTGTTCGCGCCGTACGGCCGCGACGCCGACGTGTCGGGCGCCGTGATCGCGCTGTCATTCGAGAATCGGGGTGCCGACGACGCGCAGCTCACCGTGAGCCTCGGCGGCGCGCTCGGCCATCGCCAGCTCCGCGTGCGAACGCCGCGTCCGTTCGCCGACCAGAACCACGCGAGACAGGGCCGATCGGGGGCGGTGCTCCTGCACGGGGCCGCGCTGCCCGAGGTTGCCGCGGTGGCGATCGTCGCCGACGGCGACGGGCCCGCCACGACGGACGGCGGATCGTATGAGATTCGGCGCGATCTGCGCGTGCCGCACGGCGGCCGCGAGCAGACGGCGTTCTACCTCGCCGTCGGACCGGAGCCCGACGGCGCGGAGGCGACGGCGGGAGTGCTCCGCCGCCGCGGATGGCGCGAGTTGCTCGCGTCGACGCGCGATGCGCTTCAGAGCCTCGAGCAGAGCACCGGCAACGAGCCGGTCGATCGGCTCATCAATAGAAATCTGCTATTTGCGTATTTCTATGGCGTCGGCCGCGCGCTCGATGATGCCCAGTACTACCTCGTCCGCAGCCGCGCCCCATGGAACGGCCACGGCGTGACGGTGCGCGACTGGGACGCGCTGATGTGGACGATCCCCGCCGTGCAGCTCGCCGACCCGCCGCTCGCCCGCGAGCTGCTGCTGCGCATGTGCGAGCTCCACGGCTACGCTCCCGGCCGCGGCGTCCACTATCTCGACGGCACGCTGTTCGAGCCGGGGTTCGCGCTCGAAGGACTCGCCGCCTACCCGCTGGCCGCCGACCGCTATATCCGCGACACCGGCGACGATCGGATCGTCGATGAGCCGGCGCTGGCCGACACGCTCTATCTCGCGGCCGAAGATCTCGACACCCGGCGCGACAAGCGCGCGCCGCTGTACAGCACCGAGGTGAACCCGTCCGGCTCGCCGGTCGCGCACCCCTTCTCGCTCCATGCCAACGCCGCCGTGGCGCAGGCGTTCGAGGTCCTGCATCGCACGCTCGACGAGGAAACGGCACGCGGCCTCGAAGATCCCGAAGCGATCCGCGCCGCGCTCAACCGCCATTTCGTCATCGAGAATGCTGGACACGGCACGTACGCCGCCGCGACCAATCTCGCCGGCGCAACGTCAGTCGCCGACGACGCCTCTGCGTCGCTGTATTGGCTTCCCCTGTACGATGCCGTGCCCCGCCACGACTCAACCTACCGTCGCACGGTCAAGACCCTGGACACCGCGCCCGAGTCGCTCGCGCGCCAATGTGCGCGGCTGATGGGGCCGGACGCCGCCTCCGTGCTGCGCTGGCTGCGCCGTGCCCCGCTCGACGGCGGCGTCGCCGCCGAGGTGGTGGATGCCGAAGGACGTGCGACGGCGAACGGAGGCGACGCGGCCCTTTCAGGGCTACTCGCCTGGTCCGCGTGGTATGCGGTGAACGCGCTCGGCGAGCGCCCGTAGCAGTCGGCATCGTCGGTCTGTACCGGCGGCAGCCGCTCGATATATTTCGCCGCGCGCGGGAATAGCTCAGTTGGTAGAGCACAACCTTGCCAAGGTTGGGGTCGCGGGTTCGAGTCCCGTTTCCCGCTTCGAGCCGGCGTCCGCCGCCGAGCGCGGTACTGGTCCAGCGGGGGACACACTGACCGCCGGCGATCGATCGCCGGCCCGGATGGCGAAACGGGTAGACGCAAGGGACTTAAAATCCCTTTCCCGAAAGGGAGTGCCGGTTCGAGTCCGGCTCCGGGCACGTAGCGCCTCGCCGCTCCCACCGACGGAGCCGATGAACGCAACTTCTAGGATACCAGTTCCGGCTTCGTGTTGGCCTGCGCCACGAGCACGCTGAGCTCTTCGTCGGACAGGTGCGCCCAGCCGCTCGGGATTGGGGCCAGTCGAACGGTTTGGGTCGACGCCTGAAAGGTCAGCCAGCCGTCGCGGAGCGCGCGCGGGATGACGAGGCGAAACTCGCCGGCAGCCCGACGCTCTGTATCCGGCGAGACATCGGAGCGCGTCGTGTTCATCCGGCGCTCGACCGCCAGAGGGTGAACCTCCCACGCTTCCCACGCCCGCCCTTCGGAATCCGTGAAGCGGCGATACGACATGTCGACCGCACCAGTGTGGTGGACCGATTGCGCCACACAGGCAAAAGGTGCGCCCGCCGATCCTCTGGCGGGCGCACCGGCTCCGGTATGTTCCGAATTAGACTTCTCGAAGTCAGAACGGAGTATCCGCCGACTCGCTGAGCGCCAGGCTTGGCGCCCCGTCGTCGGTCGGTTCGACCGCCTTCGACGGGTCGGCGGCCTTCCGCGCGGGCCAGATGACACCGTCGCACGAGCGACTCCGGCATTTGTAGTCCGGCGCCTTGGGATTCCGCTTGGACAAGCGATTGTCCCACATCCGCCCGCCGCATTTCGGGCAGGTCGGTTCGTCGAGAGCGATTGGTCCCGTCGCTCGCGGGATGACCGGCTCAGGTTCGCCGCCGCCATCCGGCGCCTGCGTGTCCGAGATCGATCCGCTGTCGGTGTGGTCGGCGTGCGACGTCGGCCGGTCCGAACGCGCGAGCCGACGCGCGTACGCGGCAGCGGCATCTTCGAGCGGACGAGCGTACTTCCCGTCGCTGTCGACCTGCACCCAGTTCTGCTCGTAGGCGTACAGCTCGTGCGCGACGCCGAAGCGGACGGCCGCGCGCTTGAACGCGTCCGTCGCAGCCTGCTTGTAGTCGCGTCCGGTCCCTACATCCTCGCGAATGACGCCGAGGACTTGCAGCCGTGCTTTGAACGAACAGCTCGGCTCGTCGTCATCGTCGCGGGCGAGGGTGGGGAGCAGCTCGAGCGTGAGGTCCCACTCGCCGGGAACCACGCCGTCGAGTCGCTCGCGCACAGTGTTGGCGTCGACGTAGGCGACGAAGCGGGCGAAGAACTTTCCGTCGCGCTGCACGGGGCGGCCATCCTGCCGCCAGGAGATCACGGCGCCGGCCAACGGGGCCGACAGTTGCGTCCAGACATCGATGCGTTCGGCGGTCGATTCATGTCGTGCGATCATGCTCTCATCCTTCCGGGTTGATTCGGTCCAAGTGTGATCGTGCATCCATCGGTCATCGCGCTCGCGTCGAGCGTGCGCCGAACTTTCGTGCGTGCGGAACGGCGGGGCAGTCGGCGCTGTGTTCGCAGTACCAACCGTGGCGGTCGAAGAAGACGAGGTG
>Ga0134128_10001675_pt1 | contig 28137 bp, 23 predicted proteins | sample KB31754_FD_96462 | JGI IMG/M metagenome (GOLD analysis project Ga0134128, IMG submission 96462) | Terrestrial soil microbial communities with excess Nitrogen fertilizer from Kellogg Biological Station, Michigan, USA - KB3-175-4 | ecosystem: Environmental > Terrestrial > Soil > Unclassified ... | reverse complement strand
CGGCCTGCGTCCGAGTCCCGCTTCAGTCTCTGTAAATCCGTGCGAAGGTCGGCGGCGCTTTGGTAGCGCAGCTTCCTGTCTTTCTCCAGCGCTTTATTGATCGCCTCTTCGAGCTGTGCGGGTACTTCATGGTTCAGGCGCACGATCGCGACTGGCCTGCGATTCAGTATCGCTTCCGCAGTCACCCCCGAAGTCTCGCCCCGAAAAGGCTGCACGCCGGTGACCATCTCGTAAAGCACCGCACCGAGCGAAAATAAATCCGTCCGTGCATCCAGCTCTTCGCCCTTCACTTGTTCTGGTGACATGTAGGTGATGGTGCCAATCGCTGCGCCCAGGCGAGTGAGCTGCTCCAGTTCACTGGCTGTGGGCATCGCCGAAAGATTCATGGCACCGCCCGCAGGCGCCAGCTTTGCCAGCCCAAAATCCAAAATTTTGGCATGCCCGCGCTTGGTGACGAAGAGATTCTCAGGCTTGATATCCCGATGGATTATGCCTCCTGCATGAGCGGCTTCCAGTCCATCCGTAATCTCAATCGCCAATTCCAGCAATTGCTCGAGCGGCAATGGCCTCCCGTCGATGCGATGCTTCAGGCTCTGGCCGTCTAGGAACTCCATCGCGATATACGGGTGGCCATCGTCCTCGCCGATATCGTAAATCGTGCAGATGTTCGCGTGATTCAACGCCGAGGCTGCTTGCGCCTCGCGCTGAAAACGGAGCAACGCCTGAGAGTCTCTTGCGATGCCTTCCGGCAGGAATTTTAGCGCTACAAAGCGGTGGAGGCGCGTGTCCTCCGCTTTGTAGACGATGCCCATACCGCCGCCACCGAGTTTCTCGATGATGCGATAATGCGCGATGGTGCGGCCAATCAGCGGCTGCGAATCCGGCATTTGCGGCCATCTTAGGTTCGCGCCGCGTTCGAAGTCAAGACGCGCGCTCGCCACCCCATCCCGAAAATTTCTACGCGCCGGCCGTCTCCACGGTCGCTTCCTCGGCGCCGGGCCAGAATTCCGTGATGTAGACACCCGCCAAAATCAGAATGCCTCCGAGCAGGAACATGCTCGTCAGCTTATCGCCCAGAAAAATCACCGCCAGGAACGTGGCGAGCAACGGCTCGACGTACGTAAAAACCGCAAGCCTCGACGCGGCGATATGCCGCAACGCCCAAAAGAAAATCAGGTAAGCAACCACCGACGCGACCAGCACCACATACGCCATACCCAGCCATCCGATCCATCCAATTTCTCCCCAGCGAACATGCACGGCCTGGCGTATGCCCAGCGGCAACAAAATAATCGCGCCGACCATATTGCAAAACGTGTTCATCGAAATCGTGTCGTATTGCCGCGCGACCTTCTTGGCCAGCACGGTATAAATCGCAAACCCCATGGTACCCGCAATCGCCACCAGATCTCCCACCCAGGTGCCGCTGTGCAATTTCAGTTCTTCTCCGCCAACCAGTACGGCAATTCCGGCCACGCACAACGCCATGCCCACAATCTTACCCCGCGTGATTTGCTCGAGCCGGTGCATCCGCGCGAGAATCAGCACGAATATGGGCCCCGTCGACACAATCAGCGCGGAGTGTCCCGCCGTGGTGTAATCCAGCCCCACGATAAAAAATCCGCGGTTGATCACCACGCCGAAAAATCCCAGCACCACGAAATTCCACAGGTCTTTGCGATTGAAATGCGAGCGTCTCGGCGCCGCGAAATAAATCGGCAGCATCAAAACACCGGACAAAATAATGCGGAAAGAAGTCAACGTGTAGGGATCAAAATACCGCAGGCTGATCTTCGCAATTACGAAATTGAACGACCATCCCAACACCATCAGCAGGATCAGCGAATATAGCAACACAGGATGGCGCGCACGCTCCACCGTTTACGCCAGCACTTCGCGCCGCACGGTTAATTTCTCAATGCGGTCGAGCTTGGGCTCAAATCCAATGCCTGGCCGCGACGGAACTTTAATCGTCCCTTTCGGCGTCACTTCGACTTCGGGTTCGATAATATCTTCCGCCCAGTAGCGCTTGCTCGCGGATACGTCTCCGGGCAACGCGAAATTTTCCAGAGTCGAGAGCGCAATGTTCTGCGCGCGCCCGATTCCCGACTCCAGCATTCCTCCGCACCACACCGGAATTCCATTCTTCCGGCACAGATCATGAATGCGCCGCGCCGGCGTGTGTCCGCCCACGCGTCCCAGCTTCATATTAATAATCTTGCATGCGCCAATCTCGATTGCCGCAACAGCGTGCGAATAATCGTGGATGCATTCGTCGAGGCAAATCGGCGTTTCGAGTTGTTTCTGCAATTTCGCGTGACTGTAAATATCGTCCCAACCCAGCGGCTGCTCGATCATCATCAAGCCAAACGGGTCGAGTTGCTTCAATAGGGGCGCATCCTCGAGCCGGTAAGCCGAATTTGCGTCCACCGTCAGGCGGATGCGCGGCCAACGCTTCCGCAGCGCCTCCACGGGCTTTAACTCGAGTCCCGGCTTCACTTTGATCTTGATGCGCTGGTATCCGGCCGCGAGTTCTTTCTCGACATTGGCGGTCAATTCTTCAAGGCTCGGTTGAATGCCAATCGAAACGCCGCACGAAATCTCGTCGCGCACTCCGCCGAGCAATTTCCACAAGGGCTGCCCTTTCTGCTTTGCTTCCGCATCCCAAATCGCCGACTCGAGTCCGCCTTTGGCCATATTGTGGCCGCGCGTGTGGGCCAGCATTTCCCAAACGTCGCGCGCCGCGCCGAATTCCCTGCCCCGAATTTCCGGCCACAAGAAATCGCGCAGAATGTGCCAAGCCGTCTCGATCGTCTCGGGAGAATAATGCGGCGCCTCGCCCGCCACGGATTCTCCCCAGCCGGTCACGCCGTCTGCCTCAACTTCAATCAGCAAAATGCGCCGATCCGTCGTCGCGCCAAAACTGGTCTCGAATCGCATCACCATCGGCATGCGAATTTCCCGCAAAGTTACTTTCTGTATGCGCATCCCTTAGTTCACCCCCGAACTCGCAAAAGTCTTCATTTAGTGGCAATCTCCGCCGCCACTCTTTCTTCCTTTTCCAAAATGTAACTCGCTTCCTTCGGCCCTATTTCCAGTCCCGTCACGATGAGTCCCTTTTTCAGCTTGTCCAAGAACCGCTCGCGCATCTCGTTTTGCACTCGAGCGCCTATCGCCGGCTCGATCTGTTTTCGTTCGCTGATGTCCGCGGGAATCGCAATCTTCTCCGCGGCGCTCGACGGCCGCGGCGGCTTTCCCGCCAGAATGTCCGTCACGCGCTTCGAATCCAAATACCATTCAGCCAACAGACGATCCGTCGGCAGCCCGGCATGCAGCGGACTCTCCGTGATCCCATAACAATTCGGAATGTACCGTTTGACGACCGCGCCGAGCCGGTTGATATTGAAGTGCGCGTTCTTCAGTTCGAGCGGGTCAAACGTCCACACCACCAAGTGTATGTCCCGCGCCAGCGCATCGTTTCTCTGTGCAAGTTTGAGCATTCGACCAATGCCGCGGTCGCGAAATTCCGAAAGCACCGCCGTCATGTGCGAATGAATAATCGGCTTGCCGTCGTGAAATCCTGCCAATCCCAACGTAAACCCGATCATTCTGTCTCCGGCAAAGGCACCCAGCGTCTGGCCGCCCGTTTCCCGCGCCACGACGAACAGGCCCGAAGGCGTGGCCAGATCCTCGCCCCACGTGATGAGCTGCATCCGCACGCATTCCTGGTATTCTTCGAGCGTCGAAACGTGACGCACGGTAATTGGAGCTTCGGCTAAACGTTGACTTTTGCCTGGTCCCATAGTTTTTCCATTTCATCGCGCGGCACTTCAGCGAATCGCCTGCCCCGCCGCCGAGCGCTATTCTCCATCCATTTAAATCGCGTCGTGAATTTCGCGTTTGCGCACTTGAGTGCCAGCTCCGGATCGGCACCGGCCAGCCGTGCCACGTTCACCGCCGCGAACAGCAAATCACCCAACTCTTCTTCAACCTTTGCTTGAGTTCCGTTTCTCTCAGACTGACGCAGCGCCTCGCGCAACTCCAGAATTTCCTCTTCCAATTTTTCGAGGACGCCTTCGATATTTTTCCAGTCGAATCCGATATTCGCGGCCCGCCGCGTCAGTTGATAAGCTTCAAGTAACGCTGGAAGTCCGTGCGGCACGCCTGCCAACACGGAGTCATCGGCAGCAGATCCCACACGCGGAGCATCTTTTGATTCCCTGGCGCGCTCTTCTGCTTTGATCTGCTCCCAATTCTTGAGCACCTCCGCCGACGTCCGCGCCTTCACTTTTCCGAAAACGTGCGGATGCCGCCGGACCATCTTTGTGTGCACCGCCAGAATCACGTCGCCGATGTCGAATCGCCCCGCCTCGCGCGCGAGTTCCGCATGAAAGACGACTTGCAACAACAGGTCACCCAATTCTTCCGCGAACTTCTCCGCGCCGCCCTTCTCCATCGCGTCGAGAACCTCATACGCCTCCTCGACCAGGAACGGGCGCAAACTCTGATGCGTCTGCTCGCGGTCCCACGGACACCCATTCGCTGCCCGCAACCGCTTCTGCAGCGCCACGAGCCCCTTAAACAAACGTCCAGCGTCACCCGCGCGCTTGGTCGCCACTCGCGGTTTCGCTCTTGACGGTTTGGCTTTCGCCCGGGCTTTCGGCCGTTTCAAATGTCTCGAATGGAGCGCCACAGGAAATTCTGTCCAATTCCGCGCAACCCGACACTGTACGGCACGCGCGCGCCCGCTGACAAGATGCAATTTGGAATGCAAGGATGCTGCCCGCAAGGAGCGATGACGAAAGATTCTTAGGAGGCAGCTTGCTCGTCGAGACCGACGAGTCTCCGGAATTCAGCGTTGTCGTGCAGGCAATCGAAATCGGCATCCTTGGATGCCCAACTCATATTGCCATAACCCGCGGCGAAGGCCTTCTTGACTGTCTCAAGGGCGTCCACTTTTCTGCCCAGGACACCGAAGGTGCAGGCGGCGTTGTAAAGCGTGTTGGGATCGCCAGGGCGAAGGGCGACAGCGGTCTGCAGGTGACGAATAGCCTCATCCGCATCCTGACCGTAGGAAGCGAGGATGTTAGCGAGCAAAATGCGAGCGCGCACGTCCTCGGGCACGCGTTCGAGTTGCTGGCGAAGGACCGTGGCCATGCGTTCGCGGATGTGCTCAGCTTCCGTTTTCCGCCCCAACCGTTCGAGTGATTGGTAATACGGGATATACGTATTGTAGTCGTCGCCGTTGCATTCGAGTGCGCGCTCGACGACGGCTGCGGCCTCTTCAAAACGACCGGAAGCGAAAAAGGCCCGCCCCAGAATATTCCACGCACCTTCACAGTCGAACTTGCGCTCGATGGCGCGTTGAGCGACTAGCGCGGCTTCGGCGTATTTTTTCTGCGCGTAAAACAGGCGGGCATGGGCAACGAGCACTTCCGGCAGGTCGGGGGCAAGCGCGGTGGCGCGATCGCAGGCAGCCAGTCCGCGTTCAATCCATTTCTGGTTCTGCTCGCGGATTTCGTAGATCAGCCCGCAGAGATGCGCGATGCCCGCATGTGCCAGCGCAAAATTCGGATCGAGCTGGATGGCCTGCTCGAACATCTGCAAGGCATAGTCCATATTCTCGCGCCGCGTGTAACTTCTTCCGCGAAGGTAAAAATCGTAGGCCTGGGGGTTTTCCGTCGGCTTTCGCGCTATGGTTTTTTCTTCCTGCGGCGTCAGCGTAATGCGCAGGGCCTGGGCGATACTCCGCGCGATTTCTTCCTGGATGGCGAAGACGTCTTCGAGTTGCCGATCGTAGCGCTCGGCCCAGACGGAATGCCGCGTGGAGGCCTCGACGAGTTGCGCCGTGATGCGCACGCGGCTGCCGGCGCGGCGGATCGAGCCTTCGAGCACGTAGGCGGCGCCGAGCTTCTGGCTCACCTGCTGCGCCGTCACCGGCTTGTCCCGGAACGCAAGCATTTCCGAACGAGGGAAGATTTCGAGTTGCGCGATTTTGGAAAGTTCCGTGACGATGTCTTCCGTAATTCCGTCGCGGAAATATTCGTCCTCTTTCGCGCCGCTCTGGTTTTCGAAGTAAAGCACCGCGACTGACTTTTGCTGGGCGGCAAGCGCGTGCGTCCCGGAACCGGACGTGCTTTTTTCCACGGCAGGCCGGCGGCTGGAGTCGATGTCCCGTTTCAGCCGCTTCAAATCGGCGCGGAGTTCGGCCGCCGACTGGCAGCGCAAATCCGCGTCCTTCTCGAGCGCCTTACTGAGAATACTCTCGAAGGCCAAGGGCAGTCGCGGATTCAGTTCCTTGGCGGACGCGGGTTCGGAATGCAGAATGCCGTCGAAGATGACCGCTGTGGTTGGGCCGGCGAATGGAACCGACCCGGTAGCCATCTCGTAGAGCACGACGCCGAGCGAGAACAGATCCGAACGTGGGTCCAATTCTTCGCCCCGCGCTTGTTCGGGCGACATGTAGGCCACGGTTCCCATCGAACTCCCCGGACTCGTCAGATTTTCTTCCCGGAGCACGTTCGCCCGAGTGCGCATGCTTGTGGCGCCCACAGATTCAGCGGCTGACCGGAGAGCCGGCGCCAGCTTCGCCAAGCCAAAATCGAGAATTTTTGCCGGCCCGCGCTCGACGAGAAATATGTTCGCGGGCTTGACGTCGCGGTGAACGATGCCCTTGGCGTGCGCCGCATCGAGACCATTGGCGATCTGGATACCGATCTCTAGAAGTTCCGAAACCTCGATGGGCTTTCCGACAATACGGTGCTTGAGAGTCTGGCCTTCGAGCAGCTCCATGGCGATAAACGGCCGGCCCTCGAACTCCCCAACATCGTAGATCGTGCAGATATTCGTATGATTCAGGGTCGAGGCGGCGCGTGCTTCACGGTGGAACCGCTCAATTGCCTGCGGATCGTTTGAAATGTCGTCGGGTAGAAATTTCAGCGCGACATTCCGCCCCAGGCGCGTGTCCTTGGCTTTATAAACAATTCCCATGCCACCGCCGCCGAGTCTGTCGACAATCGTGTAATGGGAAACTCTGCTGCCGATAATTGAGGAAGTGTCAGGCATGGGGCATGCATATTACTTCAGCGCCTGAATTCAGGCAAATGTATTGCGATTTTCCTGCCGTGGCGCAGTGGCCGCAATTGCGCAAAGTCTCGATCAATCAGGGAACTTTCGGTGTTCCTGTTCGGCCCGTCGTGACGCCCGCTGGCACTAATGGTAGACTGGGCAGGTCGTGCGATTCCTCCCACGACGAAATCTGCAAGGAGCACCTCGTGGCTGATTCGAAGACTGAACCGAAACAGGACGATTCGTTTCGCGTCGTGGACCGCAGGCTCTTCACTTCCGAAGGCGAATTGCGCCCCGAAGCCGCCGAAGAGCAGCGCCGTGAAAAAACCAAGCCTCCACAGCCAGCCGCCAAATCGGAAAAGGCCGCGGCCCCCGCCGCGCCGGCCGCTGAAGAATCCAAGCCCGTTCCCCAGGCAGACAAGAATTTCCAGTTGCTCATCGATCTTCTCGCGCGAAACGCCGCTGCCTTAATGGGCGGAATCCCCGATCCCGGCACGGGCCAGGCTTATCTCGATCTGGAAGGCGCGCACGAAATGATTGACATGCTCGACATGTTGCGCGACAAAACGCGCGGCAACCTCGCGCCCGAAGAGGAAAGTCTGCTTTCGGAAGTCGTCGGCAGTCTCAAACTATCCTACCTGGAAGTTTCGAAAGCCGCCGCAAAAGCGATGCGTGAAGGGGCCAAGGGCGCGCGTTAGTCCGATGTCCTCCGGCGACAGCGACCCTCTGGAACCTTCGTTCCCGCAGCGTCTCCGCCTCACCGTTCTCGGCTCCGGCACATCCATGGGCGTGCCCACGCTCGGCTGTCACTGCGACGTTTGCAGGTCAAAAGATCCGCACGACCGCCGCACGCGCCCCTCCGTCTTGCTTTCGTATCATGGCCGCAACGTGGTCATCGACACGACACCCGACTTTCGTTCCCAGGCTTTGCAGGCCGGCCTCGAACGTCTCGACGCCATCCTTTACACGCACGGGCACGCCGACCACATTCTCGGCCTCGACGATATCCGCCCATTCAATTTGAAGCAAAAGTCGGCTGTTCCGATTTTCGCATCCGAAAACACACTCGCGATTCTCCGCCGCACCTTCGCTTACATTTTCGCGCCGCCATCCCTTGAAAGTTCCCTTCCGCAGGTTGAACTCCATGCCATTGACGGTGCATTCGAACTTTTCGGCACTCAGATAATTCCCTTCCCGGCTCACCACGGCTCCGTCACCGTTTACGGATTTCGTATCGGCTCCATTGCTTACCTCACCGATTTCAATTCCGTGCCGCAATCGTCGAAAGACATTTTGCGCGGCCTCGACCATCTGATTCTGGACGCGCTGCGTTACACTCCTCATCCCATGCACTCGACGGTCGACCAATCGCTCGCGCTCGTCCGCGAACTCGCTCCGCGCCACGCATGGTTCACGCACATTTGCCATGACCTGGGTGACGCAGCCACCAACGCCCAGCTGCCTCAAGACGTGCGTCTCGCCTACGACGGACTCACTTTCGAGGTAAATCTCTGATGGCCTTCAGCGTCTTGCATTCACCCGAAGAGTGGGGCTCACGATTCGACTCGAATTCGCGCGCCGTACTCTCCATCGGCAATTTCGACGGCGTCCACCGCGGCCACCAGAAGATTCTCCGCGGCGTGGTTGAGCGCGCCCGCCGCACGGGCACTCTTGCCGCGGTGATCACGTTCTTTCCGCATCCGGCAAGCGTACTGCGCCTCGAAGCTGCGCCCGCGCAGCTTGAAACGCTCGACCAGCGCCTCGCGCGTCTCGAAGCTCTTGGTCTCGACGCTGTGCTCGTTCTCCATTTCGATCTCGCGATGGCGGCGCTTTCTCCTGAACAGTTTGTCCGCCGCGTTCTCATCGACAGCCTCCGCACGTCCGCCGTGCTCGTCGGCGAAAACTTCCGTTTCGGGCATCGGCAATCGGGCGATGTGCATATTCTCGCCGAACTTGGCCGCCAACTTGATTTCGCCGTCGAACCCATTTCGCCTGTCGTAGTGCGCGGGAAAATTGTTTCAAGCTCGGCCATTCGTAGCGCGCTTCGCTCCGGCCGCGTCGCGCAGGCCGCGCGATTTCTCGGGCGACCATTTTCCCTCGCCGGAGAAATCCGTCCGGGGACTGGCACAGGCCGCCGTTTCGTTTTCCCCACGTTGAATCTCGCCACCAAGCAGGAATGTCTGCCTGCGCACGGTGTCTACGTCACGGAGACTCTGCTCCATGACCGCATCTATCGCTCAGCCACAAACGTCGGCGTACGTCCCACCCTCGATGGCACGCACCTCACAATCGAAAGCCATCTCTTTGATTTTTCAGAGGAGGTTACTTCCGGCCCGCTGGAGGTCCGCTTCTGGCATCGTCTGCGCGACGAGCAAAAATTCTCCGGCCCCGACGCCCTGCGCGCGCAAATTCAGCGCGACCTGGCCCGCGCCCGTTCCTTCTTCGCCCGCCTCGACTCCGCCCGTCGTGCCACTTTGCAACAACTAACTAACAGAAAAAGACCAGGCGGGGAACTTTTGACGGCTTGAGGTCTCACGTCAAAGTGTCTTTGCGTGTTTATGAAACCAGTACTTGACCTCTGTAGATCGCACGACTTACCATCCTGCTCAAGTTCAGGGCGAATTGAAATGGGAACCCCGATGCCCAACACTCCGACGTGCTCGTCAGGTAAAGCTTGGAAATCTCGTGCGCTGGCGGTGGGTGTCAGTCTTCTTGCGCTCACTGCGCTCGGGCAGACATTGTCGCCCGACGAAGTGCGCATCAGCAGCCGACCGTATCAGCCTCAGTCACAGGTTCTTCGCGCAGAAAGTCGGCTGGTGAGAATAGGCGCTGTCGTGCGCGACAACAAGGGACGAATTGTACCGGGATTGAAGCGCGAGGATTTCGCGATTTACGACGACGGCAAGCAGCAGTCACTTTCCAGCTTTTCAGTCGAGCATCGCCAGGTATTCGACGCTTCCGGCGCCGTGGTGCCGCCCGCATCCACGCAACCAAATGCGCAATCGTCCGCACAGCCGCGTCCTCGCTATGTCGCTCTGTACTTCGACGATCTGAACACCGAGTTCGGCGAAATGCGCCATGTGCAGCTTGCCGCTGAAAACTTTCTTCGCACCGGCATAGGCCCTAACGACAGAATTGCACTTTTTACTGCTTCGGGATTGCAAACCGTGAGTTTTACACCGAACGCTCCGGAAATCATCAGCGCCGTCGAGGAACTGAAGTTTCACGGGCGTGCCATCAAGAGCAGCGGCTGCCCGCGCATCACGCCCTACGACGCTTATGTCATTTCCACCGAACCGAATCCGCCGATCACCCGAGAGGTGCCCGGGATGCCTTCCCCGAGCGAGGGCTCTCCAACTTACCAGGCGGTTCTCACCGAGGCAATAAAGTGCAACTGCGCCGACACGGGCAATTTCGGTGACGGTGGCACGTGCGCGGCCAATCAGAGGCAGGTCATTGTAGCGGAATCGCGCCAGATATGGGACTCCGTTCGCCAGATGTCGCTCGACACGTTGAATTCTCTGCAAGCTGCAGTTGATTTCTTGGCGGACCGGCCCGGCGAGCGTGTCCTCGTCTTGGCTTCCTCGGGCTTCTTGGCTGGCACGCTGGAGGATCAGGTCGACTCTATCCTGAGTGACGCCTTGCACGCGGGCATTGTCATCAACTCTCTCGATGCGAAAGGCCTGGTCACTTATACGGAAACCGAAGACAGAAATGACGGGGCGTACCAGGCAGTCTACAGAGCACAGAGCTTCGGCCAGTCCATGATGACCCTCACGGCCGCGATGGTCGACTTTGCGGTAGGTACAGGGGGCCGCTTTTTCCACAACCGCAACGACCTGGCCGCTGGCTACTATTCTCTTGCCGCCGCCCCGGAAACCGAATACCTACTGGGCTTTGTCCCGGGAAAGGAAAAATTCAACGCGAAATTTCATAAGCTAAAAGTGATCGTCAGCGCGCCCGGAAAATTCAATGTGCAGGCGCGGCCTGGATATTTCGCTCCGACCAAGGAGACGAAGGAATCGAACGAGCCGACCCCGGAGGTGAAAATTGACGCGGAGGTGCGCGGCTCGGATGAGCGGAGCGATTTTCCGCTGAGCGTCAATGAGAGGCGGGTAACCGCCAGCAATGGCGGTCGAGAACTCAGCGTTCAGACCCGCGTAGACATTCAAAAACTTCCGTTCGACAGAAAGGAAGATCGGCGCGTCGATATGCTGACGTTTGTGATAGCGCTATTTGATCCACAGGGAAAGATGGTCGCCGGCAAGGAAGCTCAGATGCAATTCGCCTTGAAGCCGGAGAGTTTCGAGCGGTTTTCGAAGAGCGGGATTAGCGGCGCGATGTCGCTGGAAGCGCCTCCGGGATCTTACCGTTTGCGTGTCGTGGTAGAGGAAGCGTTGCATAACGAGATGAGCGCGACAAGCCAGCAAGTGCAAATCCAATAGTGTAAAAATCCGAGCGCTTCAGCTCTTGCAGCCCTTGCAGTTTTTGCAGTAGCCGCCGACTTCGGTGCGCGACACAGTGATGCTCATTCCGCAGTCCTGCTCGATCTGCTGCTTGAGCTGTTCGTAGAGCTCGCTTTCGAACTCGCGCACCTTGCCGCACCGCAAACACGCGACGTGAATGTGATCGCGCGGGCCGTGGCTTTCGTAGAAATGCCGGTGCCCACGCAGATGCAGCAAGTCCAGCTCGTCAATCAAGCCGTGATGCTTTAGCAAATCCAGCGTGCGGTACACGGTCACGCGCGTGATTCGCGGATCGATTTTCTGCGCTCGCGCCAGAATTTCTCCCGCATCCAAATGGTGCGGAGCGGTATCCATCACCTGCAGCACGACGCGCCGCTGCCGCGTCAGCCGAATCGACCGCGCAGCGAGCTGCTGCTGCAATTGACCTGGTTTTTCCTGAACGTTGATTCGTTCGCCGGTGGAGACCCGGCGTGCCGCGGTAGGAGCCATCTTAGTGGCCAGGCAACAGCCTGACCACGTCATAGTACATCACGAAGCCGAAGACGGCGAGCAGGAAGACCAAGCCAACCGTGACGAAGCGTTCTTTAAAGGCGATGCTCAAGTCACGACGCAGAGAGCCTTCAATCGCCAGCATCAGCACGTGCCCGCCATCGAGAATCGGGATGGGAAGCAAATTCAAAATCCCCAGGTTCACGCTCAAGAACGCCATGAAAATAATGTATTCGGCGAACCCCAGCTTTGCCGCCTGCACAGACACGCTCACGATTCCCACCGGCCCCGCCAAGTCCTTAATCGAAACGCGCCCCGAGAACAGACCCGCCAGCACCGACAAAATGTCTTTCGTGATGGTGACGTTCTTACCCCACGATTCTACCGCCGCCTTGAAGAACGGATATGACTCACGAACCGTTTCGCCGGGGCCAAAACTAGCGCCAATAACCCACCGTTTTCCTCCGCCGTCTCCCGGGTCCGAATAGACGGGACTCATCGAGACCGCGAATTCTTTTCCATGGCGTCTGACCCCGATACTCAACGGCTTGCCGCCCGACTGCGTAATCGTGCCCATCAAAATATCGCGATTCGCCAGCGGCTCTCCGTTGATTGAGACCAGTTCGTCGCCCGGCAGTATGCCGCTCTTTGCCGCTGGATCGCCGCGGGTGACTGAATCCACCTGCACGCGCTGCTGCGGACATCCCAAAATATTGAAGCCGTCCGTCAGATTCTGGGGAACCACTTCCTTCACCGGAATCGCCGCCCCGCCGCGCTGCACGTCAATCGCGAGCTCGTGTCCCGGCGTAATCGAAGGAACCGACAGCGCCTCATCCCAGTTCGCGACCTTCGTGCCGTCAATCGCTACGATCTGGTCCCCGGGCTTGATTCCCGCTGTCTCCGCGGGCGACTTCGGAATAACGCCCGCCACTTGCACCGGCTGGCGCATGTACGCCGGAGTTGGCACGCCCACCTTGTAGAGGCCCCACAGCAGCACAAACGCCAGCACGAAATTCATGAACGGCCCGGCAATAATGATAAACAAGCGTTGCCATCGTGACTTCGCCAGAAATTCATCCGGCGCGCCCGAACGCTCCTCCGCCGGATTATCGCCCGCCATTTTCACGTATCCGCCCAGCGGAAAGACGCTGATCCGGTAATCCGTGGGCCCGCGCCGCCAGCCGAAAATCCGGTTCCCATAACCCAGCGAGAACACGTCCACGCGCACACCGCAAATCCGCGCCGCGACGAAGTGGCCCCACTCGTGGACAAACACCATGACTCCCAGGCCAACCACGGCAGCGAGTATTCCCACCCATGTGTGCGACATCGCGTTAATTCTTCCTTTTCTCGATTTCTTCCCGCGCTATCCTGCGCGCTTCCCTGTCCGCTTCGAGCACATCATCCATCGATTGGAACGTCACGCGTGGCATTCGCTGCAGCACGCGTTCAATCACTTTCGGTATGCCCGTGAATCCCAGCCGCCCTTCCAAGAACGCCGCCACGCTTTCTTCGTCCGCGGCATTCAACGCGCACGGCAGCGCGCCTCCCCGTTCCATTGCTTCCCGCGCCAGCCGCAAACACGGGAATTTCCTGATCGGCACCGGCTCAAAATCCAGTTTCTTCAGGCTTTTCCAGTCCAGCGCTACTCCATTCGATGCCACACGCTCCGGATAGGTTAGCGCATATTGGATAGGCATGCGCATATCCGTTGGGCCAAGCTGTGCCAGAATTGAACCATCCACAAACTCCACCATCGAGTGAACCGTCGACTGCGGATGAATCACCACCTCAATTTGATCGGGCCGCACGCCGAACAACCAGCGCGCCTCGATAATCTCAAAGCCCTTGTTCATCAGCGTAGCCGAATCGGTGGTGATTCTCTTACCCATCTTCCAATTGGGATGCGCCAGCGCTTGCTCGGGGGTCACATCTTTGAATTTCGACGCAGGAGTCTTCCGAAACGGCCCACCCGACGCGGTCAGCACCAGTTTTTTCACTTCGCGCCGCTCGCCCGCCCGTAAACACTGGTGAATCGCGTTGTGCTCGCTGTCGACCGGCAACACGGCCTTGCCCTGCTTCTCCGCTGCGGCCATCACCAATTCTCCCGCCGCCACTAGAACTTCCTTGTTCGCCAGCGCCAGGTTCTTCCCTTGCTGCACCGCCTTGTACGTGGCGGGCAATCCCACCACGCCCACAGCGGCGGAAAGAAGTGTATCCGCGTCCGGATGCGTCGCCACGCGCTCCATTCCATCCACGCCGCAAAGTATCTCCGGCAACGGCCCCACTTTCATCGCTGCCAGACGGTCGCGAAGCTCTTTCGCGCCTTCGCACGTCGCCACAGAAACAATCTTCGGCTGGTGCTTCGCCGTTTGCTCCGCGGCAAGTTCCACGTTGCCACCCGCGGCTATCGCCACCACTTCGAATTCTCCTGGGAGCGAATCAACCACGTTCAGGCATTGGCGCCCGATTGAGCCAGTCGATCCGAGAATGGAAATGCGTTTCACTAGGCGAGATGTATCACTGCCGGCCCTGCAGGAGCCATCCAGCGGCGAGCCACACCACCGGAGCCGCTAAAATCAGGCTGTCGATGCGATCCAACATACCTCCGTGTCCGGGAAGCAGCGCGCCGGAGTCTTTTGCTCCGGCACCGCGCTTATATGCTGATTCTACCAGATCGCCCACCTGCCCCGCGACATTCGCCAGCGCCGCCGTCACCAACCACGGCAGTGGATCGAACCGCAGTCCGCGCGCAAAGCAATATCCGACGATCAGCGACCCCAACAGATTTCCGGCCGCGCCTTCCCACGTTTTTTTCGGAGAGAGCGCGGGCGCCATCTTCGTTCGCCCGATTGATTTCCCCACGAAATACGCCGCAGTGTCGCCCGCCCAAACAATCGCCAGCGCAAAAAGTACCAACGTAGGGCCGCGGCTTTCCTGCCCCTCCAACCGCACCAAATAGCTGAACGGCAACGCCACAAAAATCAGTCCTGCGGAGCTCGCACCGATTCCCGGCAATACATCCGCGATCGGCACGCGGGTCATGACTCCGATGCACGCGCATCCCAGCACAAACAGCAGAATAATCACCTCGGGAGACTCATAAGATCCCGTCAGCCCGCGAATCATTTCGGTATTTGGGCCCAGCCAACGCACCTCTGTGATTCCCAGCAACCATTGCACGCCGAACAATCCCACAATGCAGACCATCGTCCATTGGCGAAACGCGCGCAACCCCATCTGCGCCGTCAACTTGAAAAACTCCGCCGCGGCAAGCAGGGCCACCGCTGTGGCGACAATCGCGACCACCCATGATGGCGCCCAATACACCGTCAGCACCACGATGGGTATCAGGATCGCCCCAGTGACAATGCGCTTCAGCATTGAGTCAACGCGCACCGTTTCCCGTCTCGTGAGGTGAGCTCAGGCCGCCGTACCGCCGCTCTCGCTGCTGAAAATTCACAAATGCCTCGAGCAGCCGCTCGCGCGAAAAATCCGGCCACAGCGTATCCGTGATGTAGAGTTCCGCATAGGCAATCTGCCACAGCAGGAAATTGCTCACGCGCATTTCCCCGCTCGTGCGAATCAGCAAATCAGGATCGGGCAGGCCGGCGGTATATAAATGATCTGAAATGGACTCCTCATCCGCCTGGAACGCCGCCAGCCCATTCAGCCGCACGCGATCCAAAATCGAATTGAAAGCGTCCACCAATTCCGCCCGCCCGCCATAATTCAGGGCGACAATCAACTTCATTCCCGTATTCTGCGCCGTCAGACGCATCGCCTTCTCAATGTCCTTCTGCACCGCCTCGGGCAATTGCGCCGCACGGCCAATCACCAGCAAACGGATATTATTGCGGTGAATGGACGACAATTCTTTTTTTAGATACTCCCGCAGCAAACGCATCAGAAAATCGATTTCCGCCTTCGGCCTGCGCCAGTTTTCGAGGGAGAACGCGTATAACGTCAGCGCCGGCACTTTCAAGCGCACGCACGTTTCAATCACTTCGCGCGCGATTTTGACGCCCGTGCGATGCCCCGCGATTCTCGGCAAATGACGCCGCTGCGCCCACCGCCCGTTGCCGTCCATGATGATGGCAACGTGCCTCGGCAGGCGTTTCAAATCAATTTGTTGAAGAAGCGCCGCTTCCGCGCGGCTCGTGGACTTCAGCAGTTCAGTGGCTGTCACCAAATTTGACTCGAGGAGTTGCGGTTGAAAACGTAGCACAGCATTACAGGTCGAAGCAACCGCGCACGACACGCAACGGGTCAGTCTGAATTTTGACTCTTCGTGCCACCATCAAGAAAATCCAAACTGACTCGCTGCTTGCCACGGCATCTAACTGTCACAATCAGCCCAGCCCTGCGACGTTCGGCTTGAAGATCGAAACGTACGCCAGCACGACGGTCAGGACGATCATCGCAATGCTGATTGACCATGCGATCACATTCAAGACTCGTCCGTTCACATGGTCGCCCATCAGGCTGCGGCGGTTCACCAGCAGCAGCATGAAAATCAGCACGATCGGCAGCCAGATTCCATTCCCGACCTGCGACAATATCAAAATCTTCAGCAACGGCGCCCGCGGCAACAAAATGATTCCCGCCCCCATCACGATCAGCGCCGTGTACAACCCGTAAAAAATTCGCGCGTCGCGGAACTTGTGATCGATTCCCGCCTCGAAGCCCAATCCCTCGCAAATCACATGCGCCGTGGAGAGCGGCAAAATCGACGCCGCGAACAGCGACGCGTTCAGCAATCCAAACGCAAACAAATACGCCGCAAATTTCCCCGCCAGGGGAACCAGCGCTTTTGCGGCATCCGCCGCGTCCGCGATGTGCGTGTGTCCGGAAGCGTGGAGCGTCGCCGCCGTGCACACGATAATGAAAAAGACGATCGCCATGCAGCTGATGCTCCCCACCAGCACATCGAGGCGCGCCTGCTTGTATTGTCGCGGACCCACGCGCTTCTCCACGTATCCCGCCTGCAAATAAAAAAATTGCCACGGCGCGATGCTCGTCCCAATCAGCCCTGTCAACATCAACAGGTAGGCGCCGTTCGCGTGGATATCGGGAATCACCAGCGAGCGCCCCGCCATCAACCAGTCCGGCTTCGCCAAAAATGCCGACGCCACGTACGATACGTAAAACACGCACGCCACCAAGAATATTTTCTCCACCTGCCGGTAAGTTCCCCGGATCACCATCACCCACACCAGAATCGCCGCAACCGGCACGGCAATGTACTTGCTCACGCCAAAAATCTGCATCGCCGCGGCCACGCCGGCGAACTCCGCCACGGTATTCGCCAGGTCCACGGCCAGCCCCGCCACCATCACGAAAAACGTCGAACGAAATCCAAACTCCTCACGGATCAGGTCCGAAAGCCCCTTGCCCGTCACCACCCCCATCCGCGCGCAAATTTCCTCGCTGACGTACAACGCAATCGCTATCGGAATCAGCGACCACAGCATCGCGTAACCGAACTGCGCTCCGACCACCGAATACGTCGCGATTCCGCCCGCGTCATTATCAACGTTCGATGTAATCAGCCCCGGCCCCACCACCGCCAGGAACAGCGCCAGCCTCTTCTGCCAATGCCGGCTTTGCCGCCGCACATTCGCGCCCCGGCTGCGCCAGGCTTCCAATCGTCCGCTGATGGCCGTCCAGTTCATTATTATTTCAGCTTCGCGTGCATGCGGCTCACGATGTCGTCCACGGTGATCGCGCCAATCGGCTGCTGCTCCTCATTCACGACGGTCAAACTTCGCAGGTTGTACTTGTCGAAAAGCTCGAAAATTTCCTTTTCATCCGCTCGCGGTTCGACCGAGACGAGCGGATCGCTCACGAGCGCCGCCATGCGCTGGTCCTTTTCCGCAAGCATCAGCCTGGTCACCGAAACGGTCCCCACGAAAACGGCGTGCGTGTTGATTAAAATCACCGTGTCGAGCTGGTCGAGAGGCACGTCGTGGAACCGTATGTAATCCACGACTTCGCCGCGCGTCGCGTCTTCGCCCACCTGCACGACTTCCGTTGTCATCATCCCGCCCGCCGTGTGTCCCTCGAATTGCAACAGGCCTTTAACCTCCTCGGCCTCGCGCTTCGGCATCTCCTCCAGCAGTTCGCGGGATCTCTCCGGCGGCAAGTCGGCCAAGACGTCAGCCGCATCGTCCGGCGGCATCTCTTCCAGAATGTCCGCCGCCCTGCCCGGTTCAAGCGTTTCCACCAACTGCGTCTTCAGCCTCTTATCCAACTCCGCAATCACTTCCGCAGCCGCGGTTTCGTCGAGCGTCGCAACCACTGAGCTTCTCTCATCCGGCGACAGCTCTTCCATCAATTCCGCCAAGTCCGCAGGGTGCATGTGCGCCAGCTTGGAGCTCGTCAGCCGCAGCTTCACCCGCCGCAACGGGTCCGGCTCAATCAAATTGACGAACTCCCACGGGATCATCCGAGGCGGCAGCTTGTCCTGAATTCGCCGGATCAATGCCGGTGAAGCGACGCCTTGCAGCAGTCTGCCCACCGCCCCAGGCAGCCCCACATCCACCCGCATGACCCGCAGCTCCACGTTCCCGTTCACGCGCTGCTCCGTCAAGTCGACGTCATTGACACGCACCACCTTCCGCCCATGCGTATCAATGATCTGCTGGTCGAGCAAGTCCTTACCCACTGCCAGCCACGATTCGTTCGGCTGGTAATGCTCGAGATCCTTTTCTCCCACGATCAGCCGCATCGTCCCCGGCGCCACGAACCCGATCTGGTCATGCCGAGCCAGCAAAGGCTGGTACTTCCCCCGCGTCAGCAGCACTCGGCTCACGCGGTTCCCCTGCTCCGCTGGTTCGAGGTAGAACTCCTTCACCCGCCCCACGAAGTTCCCCTGCGCGTCATAGGCTTCGGACCCCAATAGTTCAGTCGCATGCAGCATCGCTCACTCCCTCTGAGCCGCGCAGACAAAAAAATACCCGCGGCCGGACTCGCTTCCGACCACGGGCGGAAACCACTCACGCTCAATTACCCTGGTCGGCTTCGGCCTCCTTGGCCTCAAGCTGCGCCACCGGCCATCTGCCGGACACGCCACGCTTGGCGACCCCCACCCGAGCCTTCCCTCTTGGCTCAGGCAGGCATCGACTCCCCGGATCCTGATTGGACGAACGCTCCAACTCGGTGCGCTTCATCTCGATTCCTTGTTAAATTCACTTGCAAACTTTGTCAAGAGAAGACTGCTCTAACCATCAATTATTTTTCGTTTTGAACACCATGTTCCCCTGTTTTTTCCCCAGACGCGCACGCTCCGCCAAATACAACTCCAAATACGAAACAGCAATGTAGTCCTTTTCCGAGTATCCGAGAGCCCGCGCCGCGCCATCGATTGCCCGCCGCGAGCCTTCCAACTCCAAAAACGTCCCTATCGGCGTCTCATCCAAGTCGACTTCCAGTCCCGGGAACGCCACGAGTTCGTATTTCGTGCGGTACTTCTCATATCGGAACCCACGCCGAAGCCCCAGCCTCGCAAACAACCTTTCGATCCGCCCGTCATTCTTTACCCGGTACTCGATTTCCTCCCGCACTTTATATTTCCCGCCGCCCGCCCCGCGCTTCCCGCTCACCATCTCTTTATACGTAATCAAGCCCCCGGCTCCCCTAGTACGCGTTCCTCTTCTTCGCGCTTTCCCCGGCGGCGGCGCCGCCCTTTCTCGACGAATCCGCAAAATCGCTTGCATCCGCTGGAAGTCCCGCGTACTGGTGTCGTACAACGTGTTTTCCTCGTGTGCCGAACTGGCGCACTTGGCCCCGAGCTGCCGCAGCCGCCCGAGCAGCCCCGGCAGGTCGTTCACGCGCAGCTTTATTTCCACTTCCCGTTTCGTCGTCATCGTTCTTCCTGAATGCGGCCCGAACTATACGCGTATTCCTGCTTTCCATCCCTCCTTCAACTCACATTTCCTTGAGCGCTGTTGCCAAACTCTGCGTCACCCGCGATAATCATTTCGTTTCCAGCCGCGAATGACTCAAAAATGGTCCTAAAGATGTTCGGAAAAACGACCAACGCATGACTGAACCGACCACGCCGCTGATGCAGCAGTATCACGCCATCAAGCGCCAACATCCCCGCGCGTTGCTGCTCTTCCGTCTCGGGGATTTTTACGAGCTTTTTTTCGACGACGCGGTCACTGCGTCGCGCGAACTCCAAATCACTCTCACCTCGCGCAATCGCGAGAAGGGCCAAGCCGTTCCGATGTGTGGCGTCCCTTATCACGCCGCCGAAAATTACATCGCGCGCCTGATTCGCGCCGGGCATAAGGTAGCCATTTGCGAACAAATGGAAGACCCTTCGCGCACCAAGAAACTTGTCCGCCGCGAAGTGATTCGCGTTCTCACTCCCGGCACGGCCACTGGCTCGCCGCTGCTCGAAACGCGCGAAAACAATTACCTCGCCGCCGTCGCGCGCAATGGCAGCAGCAACGCGGTCGGCCTCGCCTTCGTCGATTTCTCCACGGGAGAATTTCGCGCCACCGAATTCAACGGCGCAAACGCCGAAATCCGCCTTCGCGACGAACTCGAAATCCTCCGCCCCCGCGAAGTCCTTCTCCCTCAGCCCACCACCCTTTTCCAGTGTGCCGCCGCTCCTGAACTCGACGGCCTCGGCGCGACCGAAACGCGCCTCGACGAATGGGCCTTCGAGCCCTCCTATTCCGAACGCATCCTCAGCGAACAGTTCCGCGTCGCCACGCTCGACGGCTTCGGCCTTTCCGGGCACGCAGAAGCCATTTCCGCCGCCGGAGGCTTGCTCCACTACTTGCGCGAAACCTCGGCCATCTCCGCCACCGACTCCGGCAACGGCACCGCGTCCATGCAGCTTCGCCCCGCGGGCCGCGGCCTCGAACATCTCGACCGCATCGTTTACTACGAGCAGCAGGACGCGCTGGTCCTCGATCACGTCACGGTTCGCAACCTCGAACTCGTCTCCCCCAGCATCGGTGACGACGATTCGGCCACGCTCCTCGCCTCGCTCGACGGCACTGCCACCGGCATGGGCGCGCGACTTCTTCGCTCATGGATTTTGCGCCCTTCCATTTCGCTCGATGAAATCTCCGCGCGTCTCGACGCCGTCGCCGAACTGAAGTCCGCCACCGTCGTCCGCGAAGAAATTCGCCGCGACCTCGGCCAGATTTTCGACCTCGAACGCCTGACCAGCCGCGTTACTCTCGGCACTGCGAACCCGCGCGATCTCCAGGCGCTTCGCCGTTCTCTCGTCGCCGTGCCCCTTTTGCGTGGATTCCTCACGCGCTTCGCCTCCGCGCGCCTCGCCGCTCTTCACGCGCAGCTCGACGAACTCGCCGACGTTCGCGACTTAATCTCGAGCGCCATTGCCGACGATCCTCCCGCTCAGCCCACCGAACCTGGCATCATCCGCGCCGGTTATAACGCCGAACTCGACGAGCTGCGCACTCTCAGCAAGTCGTCGAAGCAAATCATCGCGTCGATGGAAGAGCGCGAACGCAAGCGCGCCGGTATCGGCTCCCTCAAAATTCGTTTCAACTCCGTCTTCGGTTATTACATCGAAATTTCGAAGGCGAATCTCCATCTCGCGCCGCCCGATTACGAACGCAAGCAAACCCTCGTCAACGCCGAGCGTTTCACTTCGCCCGAGTTGAAAGATTACGAGCGGAAAGTCCTCGACGCCGACGAGCGCATTCTGGAAATCGAGCGCCGCCTGTATCGCGAAATTCGCGAATCCATCGCCGCGCAAGCCTCGCGCCTGCGCCAAACATCTTCCGCCATCGCGCAGCTCGACGTTCTCGCGAATTTCTCACGCCTCGCCGCCGAGCGCAATTATTCGCGTCCCGCATTCACCGAGTCCGAGCCCGGCCGCGCCATCAATAGTGCAAACAATGGGAGAGCCCGCGGCGAATTGCTCATCGCCGCCGGACGCCATCCCGTTATCGAAACCCTCCTCGAAACGCGCGGCGAACGCTTCGTCCCCAACGATCTTTATCTCGACGACGTCACTCAGCCCATCCTCATCATCACTGGCCCCAATATGGGCGGAAAATCCACTTATCTTCGACAAGCCGCTCTTATTGTCATCATGGCGCAAATCGGCTGCTTCGTTCCGGCTGCCGAAGCGCGCCTGCCGATCGTTGACCGCATCTTTACGCGCATCGGCGCTTCCGACAACCTGGCGCGCGGCCGCTCCACTTTCCTCGTCGAGATGAGCGAAGTCGCCGCCATTCTCAACACGGCCACGGCTGCCAGCCTTGTTCTTCTCGACGAAGTCGGCCGCGGCACGGCCACATTTGACGGCCTCTCCATCGCCTGGGCCGTCGTTGAATATCTTCATGAAAACGCCCGCCCGCGGACCCTGTTCGCCACGCATTATCACGAACTCACCGAACTCGAGCGTCTGCTTCCCGGAGTAAAAAATGTCCACGTCTCCGTTCGCGAAGCCGGAAACGAAATTATTTTTCTACGCCGCGTCGAGCCCGGCACCGCCGACAAAAGTTACGGCATCGAAGTCGCGCGCCTCGCGGGACTTCCTGCGCCCGTCATCGAACGCGCGCGCGAAGTCCTCGCCGAGCACGAAAAAAGCGAGCACAAACTTACCGAGGAGCTTTCGCCTGGCGCCGCGCCTCCGCCGCAGCCGGTAATGTTCGCCGCCGTCGACCAGGAAGTTCTTGACGCGCTTCGACGCGCCGATCTCGATAACCTGAAACCTCTCGAAGCGCTCAATCTCCTCGACGCGCTCAAGAAGCAGCTCTCGTGAAAAAGCCGCCGCGCGGCATGCTCGTCCTCGGCCTCATGTCCGGCACTTCCGCCGACGGCATCGATGTCGCACTCGTCCGCATCTTAGGATCGCCTGCATCGCCGCGCGCGCGCCTCGAAAATTTCGCAGCCTTTGCTTACCCTCCGGCTGTTCGCAGTGCCGTTCTTCGTATCGCTAATGGCGACGCAACCACCACGCGCGAAATCAGCCAGCTTAATTTTCGCCTTGGCGAATTGTTTGCCGACGCCGCCTTGCACGCCTGCCGCAAATTTCGCGTCGCGCCGAGCCGCATCTCCCTCATCGGCTCGCACGGTCAGACGCTTTACCATCAAGGCGCGCCATCCCCGTTTCTCGGAGCGCGCGTCGCCTCCACTCTTCAGCTTGCCGAGCCTGCCATCATCGCCGAACGCACCGGCATCACCACCATCGCCGATTTTCGCCCCGCGGACATGGCTGCGGGAGGCCAGGGCGCGCCGCTCGTCCCTTTCGTCGACTATCTTCTTTATAGCGATTCTCGTCGCGGACGCGTCGCCCTCAATATCGGCGGCATCGCCAACCTTACGGTCCTCCCCGCCGCCGCGTCGCAAAAAAACGTCTTCGCCTTCGATACGGGACCCGGCAACATGATTATTGACGCGCTCGCGTCGCACTTCACTCGCGGCCACCTCCGCTACGATCTCAATGCGCAACTCGCCCGCCGCGGCCATCTTCTCCCTGAGCTTCTAAACGAACTTCTCGCCCATCCCTTTTTCCGTGTCCCACCACCCAAAACCGCCGGCCGCGAGGAATTCGGCGCGCCGTATGCCGCGCATCTCATCGCGACAGCAAAACGTCGACGCATCCGTCCCGCCGATTTGATTCACACCGTCACGGCATTCACCGCCGTCTCCATCGCGCGAGCTTTACGGAATTTCGTCTTCCCTCGCGCGCATGTGAGTGACCTCATCGTTTCCGGAGGCGGGGCGCGAAATCCTCTTCTCGTCGCCTATCTCGTCGCCTTGCTGCCCTCGCTGAAAATCATTTCCGCCGACGAATTCGGCGTCCCCGGCGATGCCAAAGAAGCCTTCGCCTTCGCCGTGCTTGCCTACGAGACCTGGCACGGCCAGACAAACAATCTCCCCACCGCCACCGGCGCGAAACATCCCGCCATCATGGGAAAAATCTCCTATGCTCGCACGCGTTAGCCCGCGACGGATTTTCTTCGCCGCTCTCATTCTTTGCGGATTTTTCTCCGGCTGCTCACACCGCTCCTCCACCGATTCGCATACTCTCAACTTCCTCCTCGAATCCATGCCGGCCAACCTCGACCCGCGCATTGGAACCGACGCATTCTCCGAGCATCTCGACTTCCTCATGTTCGACAGCCTCCTGCAACGCGACGAGCACCTCGACCTTGCGCCTGACCTCGCCGAGAAATGGGAGATGCCGGACGCGCAAACTTACGTCTTCCATCTTCGCCACGACGTGAAATTTTCCAACGGCCAGCCACTCACTTCCGCCGACGTGAAATTCACTTTCGACTCGATCATTTCCGGCGCCATCAAAACACCGAAGCGCGGCGCCTATGCGCTCGTTGACTTCATTACCACTCCTGATCCTTACACCGTCATCTTTCATCTTCGCGCGCCTTACGCCTCGTTTCCGCTTAACCTCACGCGACAGGCCGTCGGCGTCGTCCCGCAAAACGCCGGCCCTGATTTCGCGCAACATCCCATCGGCAGTGGCCCATTTCGTTTCCTCAGTTTCACCACGGACGAAAACATCATCCTCGACCGCAATCCTAATTATTTCGGCGGTGCGCCGTCGCTCGAACGGGTTAACTTCCGCATCGTTCCGGATGCTCTGGTTCGCGCGCTCGAACTTCGCAAAGGCTCCGGCGACATCGAAATCAATTCCCTTCCGCCCGATACCGTCGCGGCCATGACTAACGACCACAATCTCGACGTCACGCGTTCGCCCGGCACGGCTCTCGCTTACATCGCGTTCAATTTTGACGATCCTATTCTCGCGCATCGCGAAGTCCGCCAGGCTCTTGCCTGCGCCACCGACCGCCAATCACTCATCACTTACCTTTTGCGAGGGTACGCGCGCCCCGCCGACAGCCTTCTGCCTCCCAATCACTGGGCGCATGATTCGAACGTCGCGCATTACGATTTCGATCCCGCCCGCGCCAATTCCCTTCTCGACGCCGCCGGCTTCCCGCGCGGCCCTGACGGCATTCGCTTCCATCTCGAACTGAAAACTTCGACCGACGAATCCACGCGCCTCATCGCCGCGGCCCTGCAAGACCAGTGGCATCGCGTGGGAGTGCAACTCGACCTCCGCTCGCTCGAATTCGCTACCTTTTACTCCGACATCACGCGCGGCAGCTTTCAGCTCTACACCCTGCGCTGGCTCGGCGCGAATCTCGACCCGGATATTTTCGAATATGTGTTCAGCAGCAGGAAAATGCCGCCCGCGGGCGCGAACCGCGGCCATTATCGCAATCCGCAGCTGGACGTTTTACTCGACGAGGCGCGCGTCACGACCGACCGCGCGAAACGGAAGGAAATTCTCTTTCAGATTCAGCAGCTCATCGCCACCGACGAGCCTTACATCAACCTCTGGTATTACGACAACATCTCCGTCCACAGCCGCCGCGTCACCAACATTCATCTCTCCCCCGGCGGCGACTTCGACTTCCTCCAACACGCCGTCCTTCGCTGACGGCGACGCGCATCTACCCCTCAATCGCCTTTCGAATCTCTGCTTCCGGCACCGCGCCTTCGCGAATGATCGACCAATCCGCTCCGCGCAGCGCCACAATCGTCGACGCCAGCGACGCGCCGGTCGCGCCGCCATCGAGAATCAGCGGTAACCGGTCGCCAAGCTGCTTCAGCAGAGATCCTGCGTCGCTGCACGCCGGAAACCCCGACAGATTCGCGCTCGTGCCCGTAATCGGTCCACCCGCCGCTTCAATCAACGCGCACGCCACCTGCGACTTCGGCCAGCGCAGCGCCACGCGCCCGCTGTTCCCTGTCACCTTCAACGGCAACCCGTGCGTCGCCTCAACCACAATTGTTAACGCGCCCGGCCAGAACTTCTGCGCCAGCTTCAGAAAACTCTCCGGCAAATCCCGCGCCAGCTTCGCCGCCTGCTCAATCGAGTTCACTAAAATCGGCAGCGCCTTCGTCTCCGCGCGCCCCTTCACGCGAAACACCTGCTCAATCGACGCCAAATTGTAGGGATCAGCCGAAAGCCCGTAAACTGTGTCGGTGGGAATGCCCACCACGCGCCCGCGCAAAATCAGGCTCGCGGCGTAATGAATGGCGTATGGCTCAGGTGCCTCGGTTGAAATTTTCAGAACTTCGGCCGGCAATGGGGTCACTCATGCGGCGCCACGCTCGCCCGCATTCTGCTGCAAATTACCACACCCGCCCAAACTCGGCAAGCATACTCGCGCGAACGGCTTCGCAGATCCGCCCAAAACCCGCCGTCGCCTTTGTAGGGCCTGACCCTCCGACGGTGCAGGCTTTCTTCGATGCGCTTTCTAGCGCTGTCTACTCCGTTGTGCAAATGCTACAAATTCCTCGAACATCCCTTGCCTTTTTCCTCCGACTCCGGAAAAATAGCTCCTCATGCTCCCAGAACAAAGTTGTCCCAAGTGCGGACGCCGCATGTTGCTCTATCGCTGTTCACACAACAATTGCCCCACCGAACGCCGCCTCTGCGTCGTCTGCGAATACGGAGGCATTCGCCCGCCCATCCCTTTCAAGCAGACAAGCGTCTTCCCCTCCTGCCACTCCGACGGCATGCTCCTCGCCGACGAAAACCGTAACTATCTCTAGATCATTTGGGATTGCAAGGTGAAGGAGTAATGCGCGGTTCTTTGAGCTCATGAACAACCCCATTCTCGAGCGGCGCCCAGTTTGCGTCGTAACAAGCCACATCGTGGTATTGCCCGTCTTTGTAGCGATACACTGTGAGTCCGCTTTCGGATGCTGAATCGTGTTCAGCGACCACAATGTCTCTAAAGCCCTTCGTGCTAGCCCTCTGGATCGTGAAAGTCTGCCCGAAACCGTCGAGCAGCAGCTTATAACCGTGCGCAGTCTTCTGAAAAACCCAGAGAGAGCAATTTCCCGTGGCACCGCACCCCACCATTGCTTGCGCAACCACTTCTGACGTTCCATCTCGATTTAAGTCAATCATCTTCACCCTTGTATCCAATGCGGCCTTCTCCAATTGACCTTCTGAATCGATTTCGAAATCAGCCATATTCGCTCGAATCTGCTCCTCAATGGCAGTCGCTATCGCGGCCCTTTCGGCATCTGTAATCTTTACATTGCGCAAAGACTGGGCAACCGCGATCAGTTCTTGCGAATTCCCCGAGTCCCAACGAAAGTCTCGCGAAACTTTAGCGGGCGAAGCCGTCTGAAATAACAGCAGGCACAGTGCCAAGTGGAGGTAAGCGTTCATGGCCACAGAATACACCTCGCTTTCGTTCTCGTCACACGCTTGGCGAATCCCCGCGGTGTCTGCTAGTCTGCCTTCGATGCCCGCACAGTCGCGACCTTCAACGAAATCGGCGCCGCGCGCGTCCCAATCCGCGTCGATTACGATCACCTCGCGCGAAAATCACTGGCTCAAACTTTTCCGCGCCGTCCTCCACTCGTCGCGCCCGGAAGACGAGCGCATCGGCCTTGAAGGCACACGTCTCGTTTCCGACGCGATCCGCTCCGGTTTCGAACTCGAAGCCATTCTCGCCAGCGCGTCGGGCGAAAAATCCCTCGCGACGCTTCTCGCCGAACTCGACCGCCCCACAATCGTCCTCCACACCACCGACAAGCTTTTCGCCTCCGTCGCCGGCACGGAAACACCCCAAGGCATCGCCGCCCTCTTGCGTGCGCCGCAATTCGCCTTCGACGATCTTCTGCGCGGTCTCGATCCCCTCGTCGTAGTTCTCGTCGGCGTGCAAGATCCCGGCAACATTGGCACAATTCTCCGCTCCGCCGAAGCCCTCGGCGCCACCGGAGTTATCGCCGCGAAGGGCACCGCGCATCCTTATTCCCCGAAATCTCTCCGAGCCTCCGCCGGCTCCGCCCTGCGCCTTCCGGCTCTCTTCGAAATCGCCGCGCCCGTCGCCCTCGCGCAACTTCGCGTCTCTGGGCTGAAAATCGTCGCCGCGTCTTCTGCAAAAAACCCCGCCGCTCGTGACCCGAACGAATTTGATTTTCGCCAGCCCGTCGCGCTCCTCATCGGCAGCGAAGGCGCCGGCCTTCCGTCCGAAATCGAACGCAGCGCCGACGCGCTCATTCGCATCCAACTTGCGGAGCCGGTAGACTCCTTGAACGCCGCCGTCGCCGCCTCGCTTATCCT
>Ga0134128_10001673_pt1 | contig 28168 bp, 26 predicted proteins | sample KB31754_FD_96462 | JGI IMG/M metagenome (GOLD analysis project Ga0134128, IMG submission 96462) | Terrestrial soil microbial communities with excess Nitrogen fertilizer from Kellogg Biological Station, Michigan, USA - KB3-175-4 | ecosystem: Environmental > Terrestrial > Soil > Unclassified ... | reverse complement strand
CTTTATCGGTGTCGGTCAACTGGCCCGCGCCAATGGCTGGGGGTATGCGCGGGCATTGCCTCCGGCGGATAATGTCGTTTGGATCGAAGGGATGAGGCATCCTGCTTTGCCTCACGCTGTAGGCAATTCGATCATGCTGGGAACGGACCTGAATATGCTGTTCCTCACCGGTGCGAATATGGCCGGGAAATCTACGTTCATGAAAGCCTTTGGGGTGTCGCTGTATCTGGCACATATGGGTTTCCCGGTGGCTGCGACAGAGATGGCGTTCTCCGTGCGGGATGGCCTATTCACCAGCATCAATGTGGCGGACGACCTGAGCCAGGGGCATAGTCATTTTTATGCGGAGGTCTTGCGCGTGAAGCATGTCGCGAAGGCGGTGAGCGAGGGAAGGCGTCTGGTCGTGCTTTTCGACGAGCTGTTCAAGGGCACGAACGTGAAGGATGCGTATGATGGGACGCTGGCAGTAACCGAAGCTTTCTCGTGGTACCGGCGCTGTGCCTTTATCATCTCGACGCATATCGTAGAAGCCGGCGAGGCGCTGCGCAAGCGGTGGGATAACCTGCGATTTGCTTATCTGCCTACCGTGCTGGAAGATGGGCGGCCGAGGTATCCGTATGTCTTACAGGAGGGGATTGCCGCGGACCGGGTCGGAATGACGATCATCGGGAACGAAGGGATTTTAGACATTGTTAAAAACAGTAAATGAAAAATATGAAAAGGATGGTAATGGGTTTTGGTTTGCTGCTGACGACGTGGGCGGGGGCGATGGCGCAGGGCGGTATGAACAGGTTCCACATCTCCGGCAAGTTGGCAAATTTGCAGGTGACCTGCGTATATCTCATTTATATCGATGACAACAGGCAGATCATGGATAGCGCGACCGTGGCGAATGGGTCGTATGCATTTACAGGCGAGATAGGAGAGGGTGGTCTGGCGGAATTGCTGGATGTCGCACCCAGGAACAGGCCCATGGCGCGGGATATCGCCAGGATCTATCTGGCCCCGGAATCGTATGTCCTCCATCAGACAGATTCGTTTTCGAATGCCGTAGTGACGGGGTCTGTTGCCAATACGGATTACCAGGCGATCACGTCTGCAGCGATGCCTTATGAAGAGCGCGAAAGGGCCCTGTTGCCTGCGTATCAGGCTGCCCGAGAGGCGAAGGATGAGGCTACGGCCAGGTCGATCGAAGCACAGGCGAAGGTGATCGATAAAGCGCTCGACGATTCGGTTTATGCGGTGTTTGTGCGGAGTCGTCCTCATTCCCCTTTGGCTCTTTACGTTTTGCGGCGCTATGAAAAGAACGAACCGGATGCGGCTGCACTACGCGGTTTGTTTGCCTCGCTGAGCCCTGCGGTGAAGCGTTCCGCAGCCGGTAAGGCCTTTGCGGACAAGCTGGCTATTAACGCGAAGACGAGCATTGGGGCGATGGCGATGGACTTTACGCAAGACGATACCGCAGGCAAGGCTGTGTCGCTGCGGTCGTTCAGGGGTAAGTATGTGCTGGTGGATTTTTGGGCCAGCTGGTGCGGTCCCTGCCGTGCGGAGAATCGGAATGTCGTCAGCGCCTATGCGAAATATCATCCGAAGGGATTCGATATCATCGGCGTGTCGCTGGACCGCCCGGGAGATAAGGACAAATGGCTGAAGGCGATCCATGCGGATAAGCTATACTGGACACAGGTTTCGGACCTGGGGTTCTGGAAGAACGCGGTGGCGGTTGAATATGGGGTAGGGGCCATTCCGCAGAACTTTCTGATCGATCCCCAGGGGAAGATCATTGGAAAGGGGCTGCGGGGAGACGAGCTGGAAAAAAAATTGGCGGAGATATTCGGTTCGGCCGGCGCATCGGCCGCTAGTGGTTCGACGGCTGCTGCCGGGGGCGCATCGGCCGCAGGGACGATGCCGCAGCCTTTGGTGCTCGACCCCGCGGTCCGGACGGGTAAACTGGCCAACGGGTTGACCTATTATATCCGGCGCAATACCGAACCCAAAAACCGCGTGGACCTCTACCTCGTGAATAAGGTGGGTTCCGTGCTGGAGTCGGATGACCAGCAAGGGCTGGCGCATTTTATGGAGCACATGAGCTTCAACGGGACCACGCATTTTCCCAAGAACGACCTCATTGATTATCTGCAGAGATCGGGCGTGCGTTTTGGCGCCGATATCAATGCATATACCAGCTTTGACGAGACGGTCTATCAGCTACCCATTCCGAGTGACAAACCCGATGTCTTGAAGAACGGCATCCAGATCATTCGGGACTGGGCGCAGAATGCCACCCTCGACCCGGTGGAGATCGATAAGGAACGGGGTGTGGTGCTTGAAGAAAAACGCCTTGGCAAGGGTGCGGGCGAACGGATGCGCAGGATCTATTTTCCGGTAATTCTGAACAATTCCCGGTACGCGGAGCGTATTCCTATTGGCCTGGATACGGTCCTGAATCATTTCAAGCCGGAGACCATCCGCCGATTCTATCACGATTGGTACCGGCCGGACCTGCAGGCGGTGATCGTGGTAGGAGATATCGACGTCGACGCGATGGAGCGGATCATCAAAGAAAAGTTCTCGGACCTGAAGAACCCGGCGGGTGAAAGGGTGCGGACGGCCTATCAGGTGCCGCTGACGGGAAAGAATCATTTTGTGGCGGTCACGGATAAAGAAATGACGACGACGGAAGTCGAGGTGCTGATCAAACACAAGGCGTTGCCTTTGATGACGGATGCCGACTACCGGAGAAACCTGATCCAGGAGCTGTTCAACGAAATGATCGCCGATCGCTATAGGGAACTGGCGCTTCAGGCCGATCCTCCTTTCGTAAAGGGAAATGCGGGCATCGGCGATCTTATGGGTGGGTTGGATGTCTATGACGCCAGCATGAGTGCGCGGCCCGGAGAATTGGAGAAGGGCTTCAAGGCGATGTGGCGGGAGACGATCCGCGTGAAGCGGTTCGGTTTTACGCAGCGCGAGCTGGACCGGGCCAAGGCCAGCTACCTGAGCGCGACGGAGACCGGGTTGAAAGAAAAGGACAAGACGAGGTCGGAGAACTATGTGAAGGAATACCAGCAGCATTTTCTCAAGGGTCTTGCGGTACCGGGCATCGAAAAGGAATATGCGCTGGTGCAGGCGGTTCTTCCCGGCATCACCCTGGCGGAGGTAGATGCGCTTGCCGGAAAATATGCGACGGCGACGGACCGGGACATACTCTTGCTGGCGCCCGAGAAGGATAAGGCACAGCTTCCGGATAGCGCTGTAGTGACCGGTTGGTTGCATGCGGTGGAGACCGAAGATCTCCAGCCCTATAAGGACGAGATGAGCACGAAGCCTTTTTTGAGCAGCCAACCCGTGCCTGGGACCATAACGGCCGATGGACAGGATACGGCATTGCATCTCACCCGGCTGACGCTCAGCAACGGCGTGAAGGTGGTCCTCAAGCCTACGGATTTTAAGAACGACCAGATACTATTCAGCTCCTTTGCCCCGGGTGGTACTTCGGTATATCCTGACGCGGATTATCAGAGCGCCGTCAGTGCGGCGGCGGTCGTGGCGGCAGGCGGCGTGGGGAACTATAACATCACCGAACTGGAAAAATACCTGGCGGGTAAACAGGTCGGTGTAAGACCTTATATCGGAGAGCGTACCCAAGGGGTGAGCGGGAGCGCCACGCCCAGGGATCTGGAAAGCGCCTTGCAACTAGTATATGCCTATTTTACGGAACCGCGAAAAGAGGAGGACGTGTTCAAGAACATCATCGAGCGGTCGGAAGCGGGGTTGGTCAACAGGGGTAATGACCCCGGCAGTGTTTTCAGCGATACGGTGAGCGCTATCCTGGGAAATTACAATCTGCGCAGGACCGGGCCCACGCTGGAAAAACTGCACCAGATCGATCTGGACAAGGCCTTCGCGATGTATTTGCACAGTTTTTCCGACGCGTCGGATCAGACCTTCACGTTTGTGGGCAGCTTCGATCCTGCGATCATCCGGCCGCTGCTGGAAAAATACCTGGGGTCGCTGCCGGCTACACATATGGGTGAGCAGGCCAAAGACCTGGGCATCCATATTCCTGCGGGACAGATGACGCGGCTCGTGTACAGGGGTACGGAGCCCAAGGCTACCGTCTACCTGGTGTTTTCGGGAACCTTCGATTATAGCCAGGAAAACCGTGTGAAGCTGGATGCGTTGAAGGAAGCGCTGCAGATCCGGCTGATCCAACGCCTACGCGAAGACGAAAGCGGTGTCTATAGCCCGGCCGTGCGTGTCAATATAGGCAAGCCGCCGGAGTCGAGGTATTCCTTCCTCATCTCGTTTGGTTGCTCGCCGGAGCATGCGGACAAACTGGTGGCCTCGGCGTTGGAAGAGGTGGCCAAACTGCGCACCGCCGGACCATTACAGGAGAATGTGGACAAGTGGAGGGCGGAGGACAAGGCGACGAGAGAAACGCAGCTGAAGACCAATAGCTGGTGGATGGGCTATTTGAATACCCAGCTCGAAAACGGGGAAGACCTGCATCAGTTGGACGGGTATTCGTCGATTGTAGACACCGTGACGCCCGCGGGGTTGAAGGCCGCGGCCGTCAACTATTTAAGCGGCGACAATTACATCCGGCTGGAATTGCTGCCGGCGGCAAAATGATCATTTTTCCATTACGGGCAGCGCCTGGCCGTTGTGACAGGTAGCGCAGGTGAGTATTAGGTTCGGCGCCCCCAGCAGGGGGTGCCGAACCTTGAAGTATCTCTTATTCAGGGTCAGGGTCATGCGCATCATGCCCCGCGCGATCTTTTTTTCGGGTTTCGCATCGCTGGCAAAGTCCAGACCATGACCATCGGCAGCAGCGGCATGGCAGAAGCCGCAACTGACGCCGAGCCCATCGTCGATATCGTCGGTCATGATGCCCAGCAGCTCTTTAGAGGTGATGTTCCGGGGCAATACCCTGAGATTTGTATATTGACCGTTACCGGTGTTTGGTTTGATCGTGGCGGAGCCGAGGAGGATGGCGCCGGTGAGAAGCAAAAGTACGGTTAGCTGTTTCATGCGCCAAGGGGAGTATCGGTGATGGCCAGGGTATGATCATGCTCTTTGTAGTCTACGCTGGTTAGACCAAGCATGGTGCGAAGTTTTTCGGCAGGCACTTTCATCGGGCCCGCGGAAGGCGCCGAACCCGGAGCAGGTTGCGGGAAAGCCGTCGAGCACGCGGTATGAAAGGTCATGTTCCCTTCGACCTTTTGGATGGTCTGGTGAATATGACCATTCAGGACGGACACCGAGCCAAACCGTTTCAGGAGCGCCAATGCCTGGGCGCTGTCTTCGGTACCCCAGCCCCACTGTGGATAGATCGCCCAGAGCGGAATATGGGCAAACACGACGATCGGCGTGCTGTTGGTAAGCGGTTTGAGATCGTTCTCTAGCCATTTGAGCTGATCGGGGCCGAGGTACCCCAATCCGCCGTCAACGTGGTTGGTGACATTGTTAAGACCGATGAAATGGACACCGTTAGCATGGAAACTGTAATAGCCGTTGCCTTTTGTGCCTTTACCGAAGCGTTCGAGATAGAGCTTGCCATTGTCCGTGACATCGTGTTCCCCGGGTACATAAAATATTTTCTCTGTTCTGACACTTTTCAGGGATTGCTCGAGAGTGTCGAATTCGTCCGCCTGGGCGAGGTGCGTGAGGTCACCGGTGTGCAACACAAATGCGGGGGCGGAAGGCATGGCGTTGATCTTGTCTATCGCAGCCTGCAGCGTACCTATGACATCGGGATTCGCGGCTTTGTTGAAGCCGATATGACTATCGCTGATCTGGACAAAGCTGAAGTCCGAGGACGGTATGATCAGCCCTTTTTTCAATCCGCCCGTGGTCTTGTCGATGAGCTGGCTCATGCCATAGGATCTCATGATACCCCCCGTCATCATCCAGAGGACGCCGGTGCCGGCCCAGGCCATACATTGTAGAAAACCCCTGCGGTCAACGCCGTCGTTGTTAGCTATACTTTCGTTCGATCGTTGTGGATCTTTCATGATGAATTGTTTGATCGCACAAAGGAATAGGGTTAACGCCCGCTCAGCTAATCTTTTACATGAGACCGGCGATTTCCTTGATCAAATGATGGTTTCATGAAAAAACCAAGGATTTGCCTGCTTTTATCGGGTGTGATCTTTGTTTGATAAAAAAATTAGCACTGCAATACTAAATTATTTAGCGTAAATTTGAGTAGTTATTTACGGGATCCTTCGTTCACATTTTATTGGAAATTGAAAATGGGAAGATAGGGATGTGATTTGTAGTTAGTTGCATAAAAACTGTTTTTGGGTAAAGATTTAAGAAAATAGTGGGATGACTGGAATGAGGAACCTGTTTAAGGCGGATGGTGGTACAAATTGGTATCATAAAAAGATACAAGGATGTAGCATAAAATGGGACGCGAGTGTATCGAAAAGAGAGACTGAGTTGTATCATCAACCTTCCGGCTTGTCTTTTTATTATTTTAAATCTTTTATTTGTGTATGTCGTCTGAGCTGGACCCACGGTATGATTCCATTAAACCGATGTATGATAAAGGGAAGATAAAATCCTTTTTGGATATTTTTAAACATGTCCCCAAATCGACTGTTGCGGCGGACATGGGTAAGAACAGAGCGAGGTTTTCGAGCCAGCTCAAGCATTTGAAAAACTTCTCCTTACCCGATCTGTGGCTGATCGGTCAATTTTGCCGGTTGACGGAAGTCGAGATGTTGAAATTATTTGCAAAGGAGCTGGAGATCCAGGAGAAAGAAAAGAAAAAAAGACCTTCACCATAACCATGCCTATACCGTCCTATTGTGTCACTTGGCTAATTTAGATCTTATTACTTGCTGTTCCATAGCCGCCCGCCGAGGGGCGGCTTTTTAGCGAATCGGCGTTCGAGCGTCAACTTTACTTCCCGTTTCCCGGATGATCATGTACTTTTGGAGATGATCCGCACACTGCTGATTTATCGCGGAGGCTCCGGTTCCCGCGAAAGGAGCCGCTTATCCGCTGGAGCTTTCGCTGCTCCAGCTCATTGTAGTACTGGCGGCGGCCAGAACGGCAGGTGCGGTAGCCAAACTATTGCATCAACCGGCGGTAGTGGGGGAGATGCTGGCCGGGGTCTGCCTGGGGCCTTCGCTGCTTGGCAAGTGGTGCCCGGGGTCATGGACAGGGGGTTAACGGGGCATCCGCTGGGGCAATTGGTGATCAGCTGTGCCGCTGCGGACGACGTAACGGCCTGGTGTCTTCTCGCCGTCGTCGTAGCCCTTGTAAAAGCGGGCACCATCGGTATGGGATTGCTGACGATCGTCAAGGCGTTGGGGTTGGTAGCGGTGATCCTGCTGGTGATAAAGCCGTTGTTACAACGGGCGCTGCATTGGCTCCGTGCGAAGAATGCCGGGGAGATCGCGACTACTGCCGTCTTTCTTTTTGTATTGATCTCCGCGTGGACTGCGGAAAAGATAGGCATTCATGCGTTGATGGGCGCTTTTCTCGCGGGGACGGCGATGCCCGCGGAGAGTGATTATAGGGAAGAAATGGCCGGAAAGGTCAAAGATATCAGCGTATTGGTGCTCTTGCCCGTATTTTTCTTCCTGAGTGGTCTGCGGACCAGGCTGGATCTGTTAGGCGATGGCCAGCTGCGGTTGTTGTTCGCGTTGGTGCTTTGCGTTGCTGTCGCCGGTAAATTTGGCGGCGCCGGTTTGGCCGCGCGTCTCAGCGGCTATTCCTGGCATGATGCTGTTGCCATTGGTGTACTAATGAATACCCGGGGGCTCGTAGAGCTGATCGTGATCAACATCGGATACGAGCTGGGTGTACTCTCAGGAGGCATCTATACTATACTTGTATTGATGGCAATTACGACCACGCTGATGACCTCGCCGCTATTGGATTGGGTGGATAGATCGAGGGCGAAAAAAATCGAACAGTTAAAGATCGAATGTTAGGGTTGTTTACTCGATGGGTTTATAATCTTTGAACAGTTCCACTTTTGTTCCTTCTACCTGGCTGCGATAGGCTGCCCATTTGCCTTCGAAGAAGGCATTGATCTTTTGCAGGGCTTCGCCGACGGCTTTCTCCGCATTCGAGACCATGGTCTCGTCCTGTGGGCCCGGCGCTACCATTTTGCTTCCGATGGATCGCTGCGCCTCCCGCAGTTGCGACATTACGGTCACCTCGAATGGGCTTTCCGCCAGTCCCTGCCGGTCGGGTTTTTTACCGGTGATGAATTCGCGGATCGATTTTATGGAATCCTGCATGCTGGTCGTCATCTTTTTCAGCGAGTCGGCGTCTTTTCCGGTGATGTCGCGTAATTCGGCGAGCATTTTTGTGCAGACCTCGTCGGACTCGGTGAGCCTATCCATCCCCTCCGTCAATTTATCCTCGGATTTTCTCAGGCGGTCATACAGGGCTCTTTGTGCCAGTTTGATCTCATTTCGGTTGCCGAACCTTGGGTCGTCGTCGACAGTCACCATTGTCGAATCGGCTGCTTTGGCATACCTGATCACCATTTTATAGGTCCCGGGTAATACGGGTAAGCCGCCGGGCTCCAGGGCATCGGGCTTGGGTTTGGGTGATCCCGGCTGGCGAAAGCCCTTTTCTTCCATCCCCCAATAGTCGCGGTTGAAGCCGCTATCGACTTTCCATCGCAACGATCTGATCAGCTCGTTTTTGTCATTGTAAATGTCGACCCGGGCGCTGTCGGTTTTTTTAATGCTATCTTTTAGCGCCGGCTTGTTGATAAAAAAGGAGACTTCGGCGCCCCGTTTGCGGTTTTCGGCTTCATATAAGCCATCCACACTCCATTCGTAACCGGTGGCGGGCCTGTACTGCGCCTGGTAGGCGACGGGTGCGGGGAAAGCAGTAACGGTATTGGTGATAGCGGCTCCTTTAGTAGCTGCTATCTTTCTGAGCGGACGGATATCGTCGAATACCCAAAGCGATCTTCCGAATGTGGCGACGATCAGATCGGCTTCTCTGTCCTGGATGGCCAGGTCATAGGTAGAAACGGAGGGATAACTATTTTTCCATTGCTGAAAGGTCGAGCCGTCGTCGAAACTTATCCATAAGCCATTTTCGGTTCCGGCAAAGATCAAGTTGGGTTCGGCAGGGTCCTGGATCATACAAAGCGCATAGCCTCTTACTTTGTTCTCATCCACCATTCTTTTCCAGGTTTTGCCATAGTCGGTGGTGCGGAAAATATAGGGTTTGAAATCGCCGCGGCGATAATCGTTGGCCACGACAAAGGCCTCGCCCGCATTGTAGCGGGAGGCCGTTATCTGCGGTATCCAGCAACCTAACGGCATGCCCGGGATCTTTCCGCGGAAATTCTGCCAGGTCTTGCCGCCATCCCTTGTCAATTGCACATTGCCGTCATCCGTTCCCACCCAAATGGTTCCCTGCTCTTTTGTCGAGGGCGCAATCGTAATGATCGTGCAATGCGTTTCCGCACCGGTGATGTCCAGGGTTAGTCCGCCCGTGTTCTCAAATGCTTTGATCTCCGTCGTGTCGTTGGTCGTAAGATCGGGCGAGATGGTTTCCCAACTGACCCCTTTGTTGACGCTCTTGTGCACAAACTGGCTGCCGAAGTAGATCGTTTTTTTGTCAAACGGGTCCTGGGCCATAGCCGTATTCCAGTTGCAGCGCAGCAATAGTTTTGGATCGAGCGACAGGGGTTTTATAAACCAGCTTTCGCCGGTGACCCAATTGCGGCGTTCGGCAAAACCTCCCTGGCTTTCACTGTATATCCAGCTGGCATCTTCGGCGTCCGGCATGACTTCAAAGCCATCGCCGCCGCCAATATTATCCCAATAATCATTTCTAATCCCACCGCCGATCCAGGTATAGGCCGGGCCGTGCCAGCATCCGTTATCCTGCATGCCGCCCATTACATGATAGGGCAGTTCATTGTCTGTATTGATATGATAGAACTGACCCACGGGGATCTTGTCGTCGAAGGTCCAGTTCTTACCCCTGTCGTGCGTAATACCGATGCCGCCATCATTGCCTTCGATCATAAAGCTCCCGTTGGTTGGATCTATCCACCAGGCATGATGGTCCGGATGGATACCCGAATAGGGGATCAGGGTGGAGAACGTTTTTCCGCCGTCCTCGCTTACGTCTACCTGGTCGTGGATGCTGTAAAGACGGTTCTCGTTTTGCGGATCGACGCGGATATCCTGAAAATAGAAGGGACGATTCGTCACGATCTTGGGATCGGCGGTGACTAATTCCCATCTCGTGCCGCCGTCATCGCTTTTGTATAAACCGTTCTTTGTCGCTTCCACCATCGCGTATGCCCGCGTGGGTTGGTTGCGGGCGAATGCGAGGCCGATCTTTCCATATTCGCCTTCGGGCAACCCATCGGCTTTACCCAGCTTTTTCCAATTCTTACCGCCATCGATGGTCAAATACAGTCCGCTTCCGGGACCACCGCTTTTAAAATCCCAGGGTGTACGGTGATGTTGCCACATGCTGGCCAGCAGCCGATTGGGGTTGGACGGGTCCATGACGAGATCGGAACAGCCGGAGGTGTCGTTAGTGTATAAAATTTTTGTCCAGGTCTCACCGCCGTCGGTAGTCTTAAAAACACCTCTCTCCGGATGGATGCCGTAGGGGTTCCCGACGGCGGCGACATACACGGTGTTGGGATTGACCGGGTCGATGACGATGCGGTGGATGTTCCGCGTATTCTCAAGGCCCATTCGTTTCCATGTCTTGCCCGCATCGAGGCTCTTGAAGATGCCTTCGCCGATATTCACGGAGTTCCTCGGGTTTCCTTCTCCGGTGCCGGCCCACACAATATTGGGGTTGGATTGCTGAATAGTGACGTTGCCTATGTTCTGTGTGGGCTCGTCATCGAAGACGGGTGTCCAGGTATTGCCGCTGTTCTCCGTTTTCCAGACGCCACCCGACGCCGAGCCGAGGTAGATGATGTTGGGATTCGACAGGACGACATCGATGGTGGTGATGCGGCCACTCATGCCGGCTGGGCCGATATTGCGTGGCTTGAGATCTTTGAATTGTTCGAGATTGAACTTTTGCGCGGTTGCAAATAAACAGATCAGGGCGCTGCCAAAGCATAGCGAGATAGTTTTTCTCATGTAGCGGGACGATTTGGTCACTTTAAAGCTATTGAAAAATATTGGCGGATGCTCTTGCTATAGGCGCCGCTTATCATATGTGGGGTATTGATAATGTATCGGGGAGGGGTAGGGGCAAAAAAAAAGGCCCGGATAGAAATCCAGCCCGTTTTTAAATCCAATATCCTATGAAAAACCGAAAGAGATAATTCAATCGGTGTGCCAATCTCGGTGGTTCTAATTAGGTGATTGTTTATCAGAGTTTTGTGCGCTTTTCACGGTTCGTCGCGGCGCCTCTTTTTTCCAACTGCGGGAAGATCTTTCCCAGGTCTAAAAAAGGTTACCCAGGCCCTTGGCAAATCCGCCGAGCCCGCCCAACGGGGAATCACCGGTGCTGCCATGCGTTAGTACTTTTTGCAGCAGACCGGGCAGGGCCGCGGTGATGGCGCTGCCGGCTTCGGGTGAAAGGCCGCATTTGCTGACGAGGTTATTAACCAGGTTGCTGACGATGGGGCTGCCTGAGCCCAGGCCTCCGCTCAACAGCGAGGCGATACCCCCTTCACCAAGTAAGGCGGCCGGGTTTTGAATGCCCGTGTTGATCTGACCGGCGATCTCGCGGTGGACGTCGTCTGCTTTTTCTGCGGGAATAGTGGCTGCGACCTGTGGATCGTTTGTCAAATGTTCTTTTACCAGTTGCAAAATTTCTTCGTACATATTTTGGAATTAGGGTGCTAATGTAGGAAAAGGAAGGCAAATAGCGCTGTCGCACCTTAGCCATCCACGATCACATCGAGCTCGTGCGACTCCCAGGCCACGGGCACTTCCAGCTTTCGGATCAGCTTTTCCAATGCCGCCGCCGGAACCACGGCTTCGCGATTTCGATTTTGATGCATCAGCCGTTGGTAAGGCACTTCGATATACACGATGCGAACGCTGGCCTTATATTGTGTGAACAGCTCGATCAACTGCGACCGCATCTGTCGGGTAATATTGGTGCCATTCCAAACAAAGTTCAAACGCTTTCGCAATAATTCCCGGGCTTTTTCTTTTGCTGCCTGGATCACCTGTCCGTTACCGGACTTGTCCCTGGGATCGATGCCCATTTCTTCCCGCAGGCCATCCAATGAAATTACCGGCCGGTCCTTATAGCGTTGACGGATAAGATTGTCCTTGCCGGAGCCCGGAAGCCCACTCATCAGCACGACTTCAAACTGTGGCTTTTCGAAGGGTTCATAATCCGGATTTCCGTCTTCCCGCATCAGATAATCCATCCGGCCCGCAGGGCTGACGAAGTCTCGGGGTTTTCCCCAGCAGTCCTTCTCTCTACAGAATTCCTCGAAACAGTCAATGCGATATAACAGCTCTTCACGATCGGCACAGATGCGCCCGAGTACGTCGGCCCGGGCCAATAAGGCCAGCCATTCCGTGTCGACCTCCATGCTGGCTTTGATGACCTGCTTTACCGGATCGGGCTTCTCCAGCAACCAAAGCGGGAGCCCGTGATAACGTACGAGGCCCGTGATCGCTTCGCGAAGGGAAAACGGTGCAGGGATCTCCCGGTACAAGATGCTGCGCGTCGTCATAGCGCCCTTGCGGGCATGTCCATGCGCCGTAATGGAGCCATCGGGTTCGGTGACGGTTGTGCTATACTTTTCCACGTCGTGCAAAAGAGCGGAAGCCCAGAGGCATTCCTGCTGCTTCGCGGATAAAGCCTGAAAGCCTTTGAGCCCGGCCAGCGCCTTCAGCACCATTTGAGTATGGACAGCCACGTCTCCTTCCGCATGATGCCGGATGTCCTGGGGCACGGTTTTCATCACCGTCACCCAGGCGAATTTTTCTTCCAGGGTCTTCCAATCCTTTTCCTGACTAATCGTCCACATGTTTACCTCCTTCTTGTTTTAATCCGGCCCTTTTCCAGTGCCTGGTCCAATGTTCGCCCGTTTTGACATGTCCTTTCCGGACGTACTTGAATACGTTATCGGAAAAGGCGTCCACGGAATAACCTGCGGCATTTCGGGTGACGAGGCCTTCCATGATGGTGGCCTCACCGGTGGAAGCTTCAACCGGCTGAAAATGCCCTCTGCTACCCGTGATGGCCTTCACCTCCTGCTCGAAACCGGTCCTCTCGACGGGAGTAGGAAAGGCCTTTATTTCCGGAACCACCGGAAGGTCCAGCATGCCGGCATAGAACTTCGTCTCTTCCCAGCTCAACCATCTGTCCGCTTCCCGAATAGCAAATACATAAAAATGGTGATCCAAATTTCGATATTCGATCGAGTGTATGGCATAGAGGTTTTCCAGAAAGATCTCCACGTTGCCCAGATCGTTCTTGATCAATTTCCAGTACTGTCTTAGCGTTTCCGTCCATGGCGACGTCGTAGGTGCAGCATGCGACCGCGCAAAGACGCCCAGCCGGGAAAGACAGTTGTTTTCTCCATCCAGCTTTTCGGTGTGGATCAGCCGGGGAATCCTGGTGAGGTATTCCCAGTAATCATATTGTATCCGGTCGTCGCTGGTCGTCCCGGGAGAAAAGGGATAATGCCAGGTACGACCATATTTTCTTGAAATGGCCATATACTATCAATTTATTGGAAAAAAATGTCACTTGCGCTCCGGGGCGGAGCGAATTCTAAGCGTTTACTATGGACCGTGACATTACATAACTCATCATTTGCAGCCGTTATAGAGTGGCGAAATTAGAGAAAAGGATTCAAATGTGCAAACTTCCTCAAGCTGTTATAGCCTGGACTGGGGAAGCTATTCCCCGTGGCCGGTTATTTGCATTAACCACATCGTATACTCTCACACACTAATTTGAAATTTATTAATTATGAAAAAGCTAACCATGTTTATGCCGGCGACACTTCTAATAATAGTGTCAGGCTTATTTATCCCACGATTGTCGATGGCGCAGAATGAATCTCAGGAGAGAATAATGCAGGAAAGCAGAGAAGCCAAGGCCGCCATTCTGAAGGCAGATCCTTCCATGGAAAATCTGTTTAAACATTCCGCCGGTTACGTGATCTTCCCCAATGTAGGGAAAGGTGCGGTCGGCGTAGGCGGAGCCGCGGGCAAGGGAACGGTATATCAAAAAGGAACGCCGATCGGTACGGCGCAGATGGTACAGGTGACCGTCGGTGCACAGGCGGGCGGACAGGCTTACCGGGAGATCATCTTTTTTGAAAACCAGGATGAGCTGGACCGGTTCAAGGAAAATAAAGTTGAATTTTCCGAACAGGCTTCCGCAATAGCCGTCAAGGCGGGTGCGGCTGCCAATACCAATTACCGGAATCATGTGGCCGTTTTTTCACAGGAAAAGGGTGGATTGATGGTAGAGGCCTCCCTTGGCGGGCAAAAGTTTACGTATAAGGGATTGAAATAGATAATTTTGAAAGCGGTCATCGTTTAAGGATGGCCGCTATTTTTATCTTGAACTCGGCCGGACATTCTTTGAGTATCTTTTCTTTATCGGTGGCCGGGATACTGCGCGCGTTGATCCAGGCTTCGAGGCCGGTCTTATAGGCACTCTGGTCATAATTATGCCGGATCTTGCCGTCTTCATAAAACGTGTAGTCGTTGTCCAGGTCGCCTTTCGGTACGGAGATGGTGACTATTTCTTTCGACGGATTGCTCATGTTTGGGGATGATTAGAATTTTCAAAGTTAGGACAAAAAGGTTATCTTCCTCTTGCAATCACCGATGCATGTTGTCCCACTATTGTAAGACGGCCCTGCAATATCTCTCCACCCATAAGGTCTCCACCGCTATCAATCTCTTCGGCCTCGTGACCGGCATCTCGGTGTGCTTTTTTGCACTGCAATATGTCCGCCTGGTCACCGATGTCCATGCGTCTTCGGGCTCGGATTGTCAAAGTGCCTGCGCCCCGCTTGGACCTGAGGTAAAAGCGGAGTTTGGGGAGGGAAAGGCCGTCACCCGCTTTCTGCTCGATTACATCGTCGTCGAAAAGGACGTGGATCTTTACAACGAAGAGAACATCGCCTATGCCGACTCTTCGCTATTTTCGGTCTTTACGCTTCCGATGGTCAGCGGGGACACCCGCCCTGGCAGGACTGCTGACGATGACCATCGCGATGCTGACGATGGGTTTTCAGACGGTGCGGGCCGCGCTTGCAAATCCCATTAAAAACCTGCGGACATAGCCGGCCGCCCAGCCGGAATGCGCAGCAATTTTTGCTTTGCTGTGGGGCTCCTGGTGAGTGATAATGATGATGACGATCACCGCAATGAGGGACAGAAAAAGGAGACGAGCAAAAGGTTGGCCGTCGGGCCTTTTATATATAAGATGCACAAATTGTGCTAAGATAGCTCCAAGATTTTGACTTTGAACGTTTTATGGTATATATTTGCTATTCGGCGCTCAAAAAGACCGCCGATTGGCGGTTTTTTTATTATTTTTCCGTTTTATGCGAATGACTATATCCGGGCTTCCGAAGAATAATTTTGACAAGTTTGATCTGCAACGGCTGTTCAATCCGTTTGGCTGGGTAGATTATACCAAGATACTCATCGATCCGATTACCGGGCTTAGCCGGGGTAAGGGAATCGTCGAGATGAAACGGGACGATGACGCGAAAAAAGCGATGGACGCTTTGCAGGGAAAGGTGATCGGCACCAATCCGCTGAACATTAAAGAAGCCAAGGAGCGGCCTCCGAGGCCGTAAGACCGGCTACATGCAAATAAGACCGCCGATTGGCGGCCTTTTCACGTTTAAATAGGTTATTGCTGCTTGTCCACCTCGACGCCTTTCACGCCGGTGGCGGTGGAGATAGCGTATACGACGACTTCCGCGTCGGAGTGACTCTTGTCGCAGGCCTCATCGATCTCGTCGACATGGAATTCGTCGGGATCCAGCCGCATGTCGAGATCGCCGGCATAAAGGGCGAAGGTCTCCGTTTCAAAATTGAGATCGGCTTCATAGCCTTTCTTCTTGAGGTCGGCCAGTACCTCGTTTAGTGGTTCGTTGTTTTCCATTTCATTTAATTTTAGTCAGAGTAAATTTTCCGGTGTTCCGGCTGCGCATGGTCTTATGCGTGTTGAGGTTTGTATTGCGTCGCAAACCAGGTTTCGAAATTGATGGAGCCGAGCCTTGCCTTTCCGGCAGGGACAAGGGAAGTCTTTGTTATCTGCGCCCCATAATAGCGGGCATGGTCGTTCGGGACAACCTTGCGCGGATCCTGCGTTTTCTGCAGGAATTGATCGATGATCTCCGGCATGGTGAAGCGGCCAGGGCCGGCAATTTCGCGAATGCCGTTGATCGGCGCCTCGAGCGCTGCTTCGGCTACGAAAGTGGCTACATCTTCTGCGGCGATGGGTTGGAATTGGACATCGGAAGCATGGACGATATTACCTTCCGTCGCCTGATCGGCGATGCCCTTGATGAACTCGAAGAATTGGGTGCTGCGGATGATGGTATAGGGCACACGGGATTTCCGGATCAGGTCTTCCTGCGCTTTTTTGGCCCGCATATAACCGCTGTCTTGCATGAGATCGACACCTACAATAGAGAGGGCGACATGATGTTTTACGCCGGCGCTGGTCTCCGCTGCCAGCAGGTTGCGGCCGGAGGTCTGGAAGAATTCCATGACGGCGTTGTCTTCCCAGGAAGGCGAGTTGGCCAAATCGATGACTATCTCCGTCTTGTTTAGGGCTTCGGCCAGACCTTCCCCGGTGATCGTGTTGATCCCTGTGTTGGGTGAAGCGGCGATGACCTCGTGTCCACGGCTACGCAATTTGGCGACCACTTTGGTTCCGATGAGGCCGGTGCCTCCGATGACTACGATCTTCATAACTTTTGATTTTGGTTTATTTGGTGAGAACTAAACCGATGCCAAAAGTTCAAGGTGTTGATGATGAGTAGCTTGGGTATTTTGGGGTCGAGTGTTTTTCACTTTATTCAGTGAAAGGACGAGCGGTTTCACCATCGGGAGGGAAAATAGTCCGTTTTGTCGATCCCCAGTTTTTTTATTTTGGAATGGAGGGTATTGCCGGGGATATCCAAAATTTCGGCTGCACCGCCGGCGCCGGAGATCTTGCCGCCGCAGCGCTTCAGGACTTCGATGATATAGCTGCGTTCCACCTCTTCAAGCGAACGATTGGCCAATTGTGCGGGATTCGTTTTTTCGGCTATACCGCTTCGTGGGATGAGCACCTCCTGTAGCGTATCTCCCTGGGTTAACAAAACGCTGCGTTCTATCAGATGCTCCAATTCGCGAACATTGCCTGGCCAGGTATAGCTGCGCAATTGTTGCAAGGCTTTGGGTGCGATCTTTTTGATATTCTTTCCGGAATTGCGGTTGTATTTGGTGATGAAGAAACTGGCCAGCGGTTCGATGTCTTCCGGCCGCTCGCGCAGGGGTGGCAGAAAGATGGGAAATACATTCAGCCGATAGTAGAGGTCCTCGCGGAAACGGCCTTCCCTAACCGCTTGTTCGAGGTTTCTATTTGTGGCGGCCATCAGCCGGACGTCGACTTTTATTGTTTGTTTGCCGCCCACGCGTTCCAATTCGCGTTCCTGGATCACCCGCAACAATTTAACCTGGGCTTCGGGTGGCATCTCGCCGATCTCGTCGAGGAAGAGGGTGCTATGATCGGCCAGCTCGAACTTGCCGATACGCCTGTCAATGGCGCCGGTAAAGGCACCTTTTTCATGACCGAAGAGCTCGCTTTCGATCAGATTGGCAGGCAGGGCGGCACAATTGACCTTTACCATCAGTTTGTCCTTTCGGGGCGAGGCGTTGTGGACGGCGCGGGCGACGAGCTCTTTGCCCGTGCCTGATTCGCCAAGGATCAAAACGGAGGTATTGGTCCCGCCGACAATGGATATCAACCGGTATACTTCCTGCATGACGGCGCTGTTGCCGATGATCCCGGAGAAATTGTAGATGGTCCTTATCTGTTCCTTGAGATAGTCGTTCTCGTCTTCCAACTGCTTTTTGTAGGCCAGGAGCTTTTCGTTGGCCTGGATATTCGCGATGGCGATGGCTATCTGGGAACAGATGCCTTTTACCATCAGCGGGCTGAGCCGGTTGGCCAGCAGCCAGATCGTGCCGATATTCGTGTCGCCCGCACGTAAGGGCAGGCCATACATGTTCTTTAAGCCTGTGGTCTTCCATAGCTTCGCATAGGCATTCCCGTCACGGATCTCTTCGTCTACGGGAAAGACCAATCCTTCGATCGATGCCAGCACCCGGGAGGTATATTTTTCTTCAATGGTGATCCGGGTAACGGACATTTTATCATAAGTGGCCTCCGCATTTCCGAACAATGTCCTGTCCGACATGAAATTGGCCAGATGGAAGCCGTCTTCCTCGATGACGCGGATCATGGCCAGCTTGGTATGCAGGGTCTTGTCGAGCACGCGGAAGATAGCTTCCTGCAGCTGGTCGCGGGTTCTCACCTGGGTGATGTCCCGGCTAAAATTCAGCAGGAACGCCTGGTCCTCTTGTGTTTTGAGCATCGCCTCATTGGCGAGGATATTGGACACGGCGCCGGAGAGCTGGGGGGCGATGCCTTTTATCACACTTCTGAATTCCGCGGTAAAGCTACCGGGGCGGTCGGTATAGAGATGGATAAAACCAAAAGGTTGGCCTTCCTGTATCAGCTTCGTCATCAGGATCTCCCTTACTCCCTTCTGATAGTTCAGCTTGAGGAAGGATGGGCTCTGTGGTTTGTCCATGATGTCTCCGAGCAGAAAGGAGATGGGCTCATCGGCATTCAGCACGGCCTGGATAAACGGTTCCCTGAGCGGGAAACGCGAATGGATCAGCTGCTGGTACAGGGCATGTCCACGGATGGGGGAGTTTTCGTCGTCGAGCAGGAAGGGCGTGTACGTTTCGTCTTTGTAATTGATAAGTGTGACGATGGTATGGGTGAAATACCAGTGACCTTTGAGCCTCTGGGAGAAAAGGCGCAGGAGGTCGTTCTTGTCCCGGACGCTGGTCATGTCGTTTCCAAGGTCCAATAGCATTTTCCTTTCCTGTTCAAGCACTGCTTTGGAGAGAACAGGTGATTCCAAGCCCGGATGTTCCGCCCTTTTCATGGGTGCAAATTAGCAATTTTGGTTATGGTATTAACCGGATCAAGGGAGCAATTTTGCTTAAAAATCAACCTCGAAATGAAAAAGCTATTGTATTCGCTGACGTTTGTTACCCTATTGATTCCCGGCCTGCTTGCGGCACAAACGATGCCCGGCATGCCTGCCCCCGTGCCGACGACCCATATCCTTGCCATTGGGACGATGACCTCGCCGCTTTCGCCGGAGGAGATGAAGGACCTGATGCCTAAAGAGGTCAGGGCAACCGTGGCGCTCTATCTGGATGGAAAGATCGACCAATGGTGGGTTAAACAGGATGTTCCCGGTGTAGTTTTTCTGTTCAATGTCACCTCTGTTGAAGAGGCAAGCGTCCTGCTGGAAAAGCTGCCGTTGGGTGTTGCGGGAAAGATGAAGTTCCAGCTCACACCGGTGGGTCCGCTCAGGCCGCTGCGCATTTTGACGAGGGAGTAGCTTTTGTCACCGCCGGCGCTCGCCGATACTGTGCAAAGCATTACCGTGCTTCGGGTCGGTTTTGCAACGGATGATCCGGACATCTCTTAGCGTGCTGTCCGCGTGCATCAGGATGCGGCGCAAGGACTGCACATCCTTCTTACTACTATACTGATCCGGCGCATTGCCCATATGCTTTGCCGTATGCCGGCAGCAATAAGAGGCCAGCGCGGCAAAGGAAAAGCCGAGCAGAAAGAAGAGCATGTAAGAAGCGCGCATGATGCAATATACGACACGTTCCCGTAGACCGCAATGGGCAGTAGCTGCGCCTGTAGTGCCTTAATGCGTCGGGTATCCCGGTCCCGCCGAGACGTGGTTGATTCCCAACACGGTTACCAGGTTATTGGCCGAGTCCAGGTGGCGGTGGAGCATTTGGAGACTGCTGCTGGCAAAGACCCGCGTGACCGAGTCCGAACCCTGACCGGCCTGTTTCTGAAACGCATTGATATCGTCCTTGTGATCGTCGACCATCATCTGAACATAGGCTTTGTCGAAGCTGTCACCCTTCTTTTTTTTCAGGTCGGTGATCTCTTTTTCCTGGTGTGTCGAGAGCGAGTCGGGCAGAACGACGTGTCTGTGGTCGGCGATCTGCCGGATCTTTTGCATTCCTTCGGCGTGGTCTTTTACCATCATGGCGCCGAGGCGTTTTACCCGACGGTTTGTAGCGTGCGATTCTGCCAGCCGGCCCAGGTCTTCTTCCATCATCGCGCCGTTAGCCGCCTTGACGAGGAAATCTGCATCTGATTTGGAAAATGCCATGGCATTGCCGCCGTGGGCTTTGGTGGTGCTGTCGATACGGGCGGCATTGGCGTCTTCGGCTTTTTTAACATTATCGGAGCCGCCGCCGGTACAGGCCGCCAGGAGAAATAGCAGGCCCATACCCGAAAAGAATATTTTTTTCATGGTAGCCTTTTAGGATATGCCATCCAAAGCTATGCCACCGTAGTAACTAAACGACCTGAAGGTTCCGGGGCAGTTTTGGGTTCGGGAGCGGGTGGCGGCTCAGGCGAAGGTGTAGGCGCCGGTGATGGTGTGGGGCGAGGAACGGCAGGCGACGGCGTAGGACGGGGAACCGCAGGTTCGTGTTCGGGCACAACGGGTTCTTCGGCCGGTTCCTCCGGGCGGATCTCCGGTGATCTGCCGGGCAGGGGGATTTCCGCCGGTATATCGGTGTTCTTTTTTGGACTCATGGTAAATTAGCTCCTATAGCAGATGTTTTATGCAAGAAGTGTACCCACCCCGCCGGAGATCATTTGAATTCCGGCACAAAGAGAACCGCATCGGCGGCGATATCGCCTGAGGCGCCGGCGGAAGTAATGGTCACCGAGCTGCCGCTGCCTTTACTCAATAGGAATTGACCTACGGACACCCATTCCCCCGTGGATTGCTGTTCGTCTTCCCCCGGGGGCGGGTGCAGGAACAACCCGGCGCCATTGACGATCACGGGAGTCGTAATTGAAGCACTGCGTAGGGCGGGCTGGTAGAGATAGATATGATAACGGCCGGCACGGGCGATCATTGGGCGGAAAGTCACAGTGGCGTCGCCGGAATCGGTGGCGTCGTTGGAATCGGAGGCGTCGTCGGGATTGGCGGTGGCGGGCTCGCCCATTTTATGGACGAACATCGACGGACCATAACCGCCTTTTGTGACGGTGATCCACGAGCCTTTTTGCGTGACATGCGCCGTGTCGTCGTTGTCGACCAATATCTCCGGGGTACTGTTATCGGCGAGGGGATTGGTGCGCAGCTGGTCCTGGAGGCGGCGGATGTCGATATCCTGTATGGCCGTATGCTCGTCGATCGCGTCGGCGGCGGCGATGGCGGCCGACTGGCCGAGCACCATGAAGACGGGTTCCATGCGGATCGAACCATAGGCGATATGGCTTGCGGACAGACACACCGGCACGAGCAGGTTGACACATTGCTGCTTTTGCGGGACGATCGCACGATAGGCCACAGGATAGGGGCCGAACCCGCCGATCTGTACATCGCCTTCGTTCTTCACCATTCCATTCACTACGAAACGGCGGGCATTGTGCGAATCCATGGTATAGGCGGCCAGGGCGATACCGTCATCGACGGTGGTATGGCCTTCAGCATTGGCCTGTGTCATTACATACACGCCGATCATGCGGCGGCTTTCGCGGACATACAGTTGCGGCGTCCAGTGGCCGGTGTGGGTATATTCGTCTTTGGGATAACCCCATTGCGCCATCTCTCTACGGAGGGCCGGCGGCATCCGCGGGTCATGACCCACAAAATAGAGGAATCCTTTTGTATAGCGCTCGTGTGCCTTCCAGATACGTTCGCGGGCGGCGTAGTCGCCATCGGGGTAGTCGTAGTTCATGCCGATCATATCGGTGGAGAAGCCGCCATTGTTGTTGATGTCGGTCTTATGATCGGGCATGTGGTCGATCTTCATAATGGCATCCAGGTCCCTGGCGGGCCGCTTTGCCAGCAGCCGCAGCAATAACAGGTAATGATCGGCGTTATAGCCGGCTGGCTTAAGGATCGGGATGCGATCCGGGGGATCGTTGGTGAGACAGATGCGAAAGTTGTAGGCCTGCACGCGTTTGTCGCCTTGGCCGGAGGAGTCGGCGGGCGCCGCGTCGATACCCCAGAGCAGGCCGCTGCCCGGATCGCCGGGAATGCGGTAGGGGTCGATTCCGTCGGGGAACTGGTGTTTATCCCTTAACTGAGCACCGTCGTAGGTCTCGTTGTAAACTCCATTAGCTTCCCGGCCGACGAAATAGCTGACCCCGCCTTTTGCCATGAGGTCGCCTTCGTAGGAGCAATCGATGAATTGCTTTGCGAAGATGCGGCGATACGTGGCAGGACCGGGTTCTTCCGCGTCTTCGGTGACAATGGCGCGGATCAGGTTGCCTGTCTTTTCTACACTCACCAGGCGGCGATGGTATACTACCTTTACATGGGCTTCGTCCAGGTAGCCGTGAAAGACATCGAGTGCGACATGCGGCTCGAAGACCCAGCTCTCGAACCGGCCATAATGGGCGCCGACGCGGCGATAGAAATCCCTTGCCATACCACTGATCGCGTATTTGTTGCCGATGTCGGTATAACCGAGACCTCCCGTAGTGAGACCGCCCACCTGGCTGCCGGGTTCTACGAGGGCCACCGTTTTACCGGCGCGTTTTGCTGCGCAGGCGGCGATGACGCCGGCAGACGTGCCGCCATAGACACAGATATCCACGGTTTGGGCTTGCTGCGCTGACCCCGGGCGTAGACTCAGGAGAGCGAGGGACAGCAGGAGCAGTTTTTGCATATGGCGGGCTTTTTTCAAAACTACGCTTTTCGCAATTGCCGGCCGATATAGAAAGTACCGAAAGGGATGATGCAGGCCACGAGTATCTTCCAGGTGGTCTTTTGGAACTCCCAGCGTTGTTCGACGCCGATGCCCAGGGTCTGGATGATGTACCATAAAAAGAGGATGCCGTGGACGGGTCCCAGCGCGTGAACCATGGAGGGTTTGTTTGCTCCATATTTCAAGGGAACGGCGACGAAGAGCAGGAGCAAAAGCGAAATGCCTTCGAGATAACCTAATAGCCGGAGTCTTCCGATGCGGGTGCTGAATAACTGTTTCATTGTTTTTAGAATTTACGTATGAGAGGCCGTCCGGCTAATGGCGAGAACGGCCAGGGGATGGCGATGAAGAGGATCAGCAGGGCGATGGCGTACCAGGTCAGCATGACGCGGTATTTGGCTCGATGCGTTGCCGCCCTTTTAGCTTTTGCAGAGCCGATGGTGATCACGATCACCGCAATAAACATGAGCGTGATATGGATATAGCGAAAAAAGGTATGTTCGGTCACGAGGTGGTAGGGGTCTTTCGGTAGCGAATAGTTGACTACGGGGCTTTGAAAATAGAGCAGCATGCCCAGCAGCAGTTGCAGGTGGGCGATGGTTGCGGTCCAGTGACGCCAGGCGTTGGCGGTGGGCGTGAAGGGGCGTTGGCACTGTGGGGCTGGTCCGGCGTCTGTGACGGTGGTTGGGCCGGCGTCTTCGCCGAGGCCGAGGCCGGCGATGACGATGGAGGTTATCACACTAATCAATACCAGCCATCTGGTAATGCTATGCAGGGACAATAGGATTGAATACATACTAAATGGTATGTTTTTGGGTAAAAAAATTTAGACGAGGCTGTCGATATAGGTTTTAAAGCCTTTGAGGAAGCTGGTGTAGGCTTCGGGGCCGAAGACCTTTCCCATGTTGCGCACCCCGCCGTAATTGGCAGTGATATACATCGCGATGACTTTGGGGTCGTGGGCGGCGCCGAGCTTGCCTTCCGTCTGTGCCTTGACGATGGCCGCTTCGATCGACGCCTGCCATTCTTTAATGATCCGGGTGAGGGCTTGGCGGAAAGCAGGATTAAGCGGCGCCATCTCGTCGATGAGATTCACGGCGGGGCAGCCGTATTCTACTTTTATGAAAGGGGCTTTTAGCAGTAGATTTCGCATCATCTCATAGAGATCCTTGCGGATATCGCCGGTGCGGTTGAGGGAGGCGCCCATATAGGGAATGAGGCCGGGGTACATGATCTCATTGATGATGGCGAGTCCCAGCTCTTCCTTGTTTGAAAAGTGGTAGAACAGGGCGCCTTTAGTCACTTCGGTGCCCGCGATGATCTCGTCGATGCTGGTTGCCTGGTATCCTTGCCGGTAGATCAGCCCGAATGCCTGGCGTAGGATCATCATGCGGGTTTCCTGCGCTTTTGACATAACATACTAGTTAGTATGTTGCAAACATAAGGCGGGATTTTGGATCCACCAAATCGTGAGCGGGCTCTCGCGGAACACGTCGGGCTGATGCGACTATTTTTATGCCGCATGCCGTTATTTTTCCCAGGGCCGAAGGGTGAATTTTGCGTACAACAATTTGTTACGCATCATGGAAAATGTAAAAAATCCACCCGTTATCACCGGCCCGCAGGATGGACGGACTATATCCGTTGTCGGGGATACCTATCGCATCCTTATCAGTGGAAAAGAAACCGGCGGAGCCTTTGCTACGATCGACATGCTCATCCCTCCCGGCGGCGGTCCCGGCCCGCACGCGCATCCTGGCTTTCATGAATCTTTTTATGTGATCGATGGAGAGATCGAAGTGCGATCCGAAGCGGGTAATTATACTGCGGGGAAGGGATCGTTTGTCCTTATTCCCGAAGGCGGTGTCGTGCATTGTTTTCACAACAAGACCGACCGTGTCGCCCATCTCTTATGTACGGTGGCGCCCAGCGGCCTGGAGGAGTTTTTTATGGAGATAGGTACGCCGGTGGCTTTTGGAGATTTTGCTGCTCCGCCGGATATGGAAGCGTTGAAGAAAATATTTCCGATCGCTGAAAAGTACGGCCAGAAACTTTTCCCCCCCGACTATCTCGGATAAAACTTATATATGATTGACATTTTATCGCCTTATCATAAGAAGGGTCTACATTTTAAGAATCACCTCGTGATGGCTCCTATGACCCGGAGCCGGGCCATCGACAATCTGCCCAACGACCTGATGGCTGAATATTACGGCCAGCGGTCGGGCGCGGGTTTGATCGTCACGGAGGGTACGGCGCCTATGCCGGAAGGGTTAGGTTATCCCCGTATCCCCGGAATCTTTTCGCCGGCGCAGGTCGGGGGCTGGAAGAAAACCACCGATGCGGTGCATGCGGGCGGCAGCAAGATCTTTGTGCAGCTGATGCACACGGGGAGGATCGGCCATTACGATAATTTGCCCGAAGGGGCCCGGCTGGTGGGCGTGTCCGCGATAAAGGCCGCCGGTGAGATCTTCACGGATACGGCCGGGATGCAGGAACATTCGATACCTGCCGTCCTGACCGCCGAAGGAGTGGAGGGGGTTATAGAAGGGCATGTGCAGGCTGCGAGAAACGCCATGGAGGCTGGTTTCGATGGCGTCGAGCTGCACGGGGCCAATGGATACCTGATCGAGCAATTCCTGAATCCCAACGTCAATACGCGCACCGATGCCTATGGCGGGAGTGTCCATGCGCGGAGCAAGATCGTCATCGAACTGGCAAAGGGCATTGCGGCGGCGATCGGCAGGGAAAGGGTGGGCATCCGTTTTTCTCCTTTCAATACACTCGGCGATCTCAAGCCCTATGCGGCGGAAGAGGTGCACGCGACCTATGTCTATCTGGCCGAAGAACTGGAACGTATCGGGATCGCCTATATGCATATCGCTGTCAACCCTTCGCTGCCTCGAACTACGCTGGAAGCCCTGCGTGCGGCTTTTTCGGGGACGATCATTTTATGCAATGGCCTTACGCCTGAAACGGCGGTTAACGCATTGAACGGCGGCATTGCCGATCTCGTCGCTTTTGGCCGGAATTTTCTTGCCAATCCGGACCTCGATAAGCGGATCGCGGCGAAGGCTCCCCTCAACCCACCGGATTTCGCCACGTTGTATACGCCCGGACCAGAAGGATACGTCGATTATCCGGTCATGGAACAGCCGGTGGTCGTATAAGGCTTGGGCCATCCGTGAAAATGCCTTACCTTTTCCGCATGTCGATCGTATTCGATTTCGAAGCAGGAAAAGAATTTCATTTTACTTCGGCTTTTGCCCGGCGTTTTGGCGCCGAAATAAACGGTGACCAGGTACTTCTCCCCGAGACGCTGGGAAAGGGTTTTATCCAGGAGGTGTATCTGGATCAGGGTTTGTCTTTGTGTCTGCATCATTATACGCTATGTCAGGAGCTGGTCCTGCGCCGTCATGGTACGGGAGTAACCGAAGTGCTGACGATGAAGTTCGACGGCAGGAGGGACTGCCAGGTAGAGTTTGGAACCAGCAATTTTTTTTCAGAGGTGGTCATCCCGCCCGATGAGCCGATCAATTTCCTCGTGGTCGTGATGACCCGGGAATGGTTGCTCGGCCTGCTGCAATCGCAGGGCGAAGCTGCCGCGATGGAAGACACGATCCGGAATAGCCCTTCGTTCTTTCTGTATGAAGGGATGACCATGGAAATGGAGCAGGCGTTGAAGAGGATCAGCTTGATCGATGAAACCACCAGGCTGCGGACCCTGCTGTATCAGATCAGGGCACAGGAGCTGATCTATCTCCTGATGGCCCGGCTTCTTTCACGCGAGAGGAGTGTTTCGCTGCCGGTAGATGCCGGGGATGTAAAGAAAATATACGAGGTCCGGGCGAGCATTCTGGCCGATCTCAGTGTTCCACCCAGTTTGCCGCAGGTGGCCCGGAAAGCCGGTATGAGCCTCACTAAGATGAAGCAGCTTTTCCGGCAGACCTTTGGAGACAGCATTTACAATTATTTCCAGGCGGAAAGGATGAATGAAGCAGCGCGGCTGCTGAAAACCTTATCCGTCTCACAGGTAGGTTATCAGATCGGTTTTTCCAATTTGAGCCATTTTACGCGGGTGTTTGAAAAGCATCATCAGATCAAGCCCAAACGCTATAAGGATGCGCTTGGGATTGCATAATATCGGGGCGAATAGACAGCATGCCTCCGCCCGGCCGTGACATGGCCCCCAGGCGGGGGCTTTTTTTTGGGACAAATGTTGCAGGATCCGAAAAAGCTTTTTACATTTACAATATCAGACTAGACCAGACTAGTTAATCTTGTAAAGCCAAAATCTAACAAATATGCTTGTCAGAATGCTCTTCCGAATGTGCCTCCTCGGCTTTGTCGCAGGGGGCTTTTCCATGCTTCCAGGGGCGGTTCACGCCCAGACGACCAGGCAGATCACCGGTAAGGTCACCGATTCCACGGGCGCCGCGCTTGGCGGCGTCAGCGTCCTGATCAAGGGGACCAAACGCGGTGCGACCACCGACTCTACGGGGTATTTTACGCTCGCGGTTCCGGCTTCGGGCGATGCCGTGCTGAACTTTTCGCTCGTAGGTTTCAAGGATCAGAATATTGCGCTGGGGGATCGAAATGTATTGACGGTGGCGCTGGCCGGCGGCGCCAAAGACATGGGTGAGGTGGTAGTGATCGGTTATGGTACGCGAAAGAAGGTGAATCTTACCGGCGCGGTAAGCGATATCAGCGGTACCGAGATCGCCAAATCGCCGGTGGCCAATATCTCCAACGCACTGGCGGGCTCTATGCCGGGATTGATCGTCAACACGCGTAGCGGGGAGCCGGGTGCGGATGACGCGGCGTTCTTTATCCGGGGGATCGGGACGCTGGGTAATACGGCACCGCTGATCGTCATCGATGGTGTTCCGGACCGGCAGGGTGGGTTTAACCGCATCGATCCCAACGACATCGAGTCCTTTACCGTGCTAAAGGACGCCACTGGTGCCATCTATGGGGCACGGGCGGCGAATGGGGTGGTGTTGGTCACCACGAAAAGGGGGATCAGCGGCAAACAGCAGCTGTCTTTCAACGCCAACGCGTCGCTGACCCAGCCTACCCGCGTGCCGAAGATGCTGAACTCGCATGACTATGCGGAGTCGGTGAACGAATACGACAGGCTGGTGGGTCAGCAGCCGACGTATACGCCGACGCAATTGCAGAAATACCAGGATGGG
>Ga0134128_10001672_pt1 | contig 28168 bp, 23 predicted proteins | sample KB31754_FD_96462 | JGI IMG/M metagenome (GOLD analysis project Ga0134128, IMG submission 96462) | Terrestrial soil microbial communities with excess Nitrogen fertilizer from Kellogg Biological Station, Michigan, USA - KB3-175-4 | ecosystem: Environmental > Terrestrial > Soil > Unclassified ... | reverse complement strand
TCGTCAGTCGGATAATGAACAACTGGATGGCAGTGTTTCTTTATCCAATTTACAATTGGGCCATGTCACGCTCTTATGGCGTGCAAAATAAATACAAGATAGCAAAAGGACCATGGCATGACGAGCCCAACAATTAATACGCCGGCAGCAGATTTCCTAGCGTCACTTCACTTTGAATTGACTATTCAGAAATTGCCGTCTGTTTCCTTCATGGTGACAGCTGTTCAATTGCCAGGATTGGCTGTCAACAATCCTTCACTTCAGACGCCATTCGTACCTATTCCTCTGCCCGCAGACAAGGCTTCATTTGAAGAGCTGGCTATAACATTCAAGGTAGATGCGATGATGAAGAACTGGTTAGAAATATACAACTGGTTATATGGAATAGGATTTCCAAAATCTTTTCAAGACAGAGTAAATGTTGAACCATCTGGTAAAATACGCGACCTCTACTCAGATTTGACGCTCGATATTCTTGACTATCATAAACAACCCATCTTGCGAGCAAGTTTTGTTGATGTTCTCCCTAAGTCATTAACTGGATTCGTGGCCAATGTTGCTGACACAAGAGTGAATTATGTGGAGTCAACTGTTAATTTTGTTTACAGACAGTTTACTATAACGCAACTGAAAACTTCGTATTGATAGCGATGACGCTTGATCAACTCTTAGAAGAATGGGACAAAGACGCAAAGATAGACAAATCACATTTAGATAATTGTGCAATTGAAATATCTGTACTGCATGCCAAGTATCTGCGTCTTTATGTTCAGCAAAAACTCCTTCTGCAAAAGCTTCAGAATGATTTCATTCAGCTGAAATCAAAGAAGCGAGCATGGGTATTAGGAGAAATGAATAAGCAAGAGCTTGACGCCGAAGGTTGGAAACCTTGGCTTAAAGCAACTCCACTTAAGAATCAGGTTGATGAAATTCTAGAAGCAGATGATGATTGTATTCTATTGAAATCTCGTTTGGCCATGCAGACTGAAAAGGTAAGTGCGCTGGATAGCATCATTAAAATCATCAGCAATCGTACTTTTCAAATCAGCACGGCCATCAACTTCATGAAATTTCAGAACGGCGTCAGCTAGTTGGTTTCTTTGCTTTTGCTAGAAACTCTTTCTCTAGCTCATCAAATGGGGTTATGATGCTCGATGGGGAAATGTCTGAAATAGTGGCTGACGCAGGTACGATTTTTGCTTTGATTGCAGCAATATAGGTTAGAGCACTGCTGCCTATGTAAACACCGATGATAGATGTAGTGGACAAATAAAACCACGTCACTACATCTGTTAAGGACGCCATAATGGTGGGTTTTACAAAGAATAGCATGCTTGCAGTGAATGTCAGGATTGCCGCTAACGAAACCCATGCCATAAAGCGCCTCGCACGCCATCTTTGCGCTTCCAACTGAAGCAGCGACTTCTCTAGTAGATAAGTAACCTTGGCTCTTAAAATGGGGTCTGAAATGTTACTAGGATCAGGAAAGTTGGGTTGAGAATTGTCTGTCATGGGTTTGATCTCAAATTGCTGATGCTACGCTATCTTGTATGTAAGGAGGAGCGGCAGCAGAAGCTGATTGAATAGTTGTGTTGCGACTGATATTGGTGCCGCCTTGTTGAATTACGGTTGGAGAAGGTTGAGAAGCAGCTGATGCGACTTGCGGCTGTGGCTTCAAAGAATCCGTATCAAATCCTTTAGCAACAGCTTGCGCAAGGCTGATGCGTCTATCCATCATAGCCTCATTCGCGCCCATTCTTTCATAATCATTTGCTACCGATGCTGTTGCGTCCTGTATGTTTTTAGTTGACTTGATCTTGTCTCCGGCTTTCTTTTCTGAATGATTCAATTCCCAATTAACGAAGTCGAGTTGTTGTTCGAACCTTGATCCCTTTAGAGGGACTTTTTCTTGTCGTTCAAAATCATCAACTCGTGATCCTAACCACTGTGCTATGCCTCTTGCGCCACTCTTTGGATTGACTATATCAGGATCTAAGTTGCTTTCTTGTAATAGATTACCCACGATTGCCGCAGCTTGATCCTTCGACCAACCCTTACTTTGAAAGAATGCGATTGCTTTTTTAGCTCTTTCTTTTTCTTTGGATGTAAGTTTCTTGCCACCGCCTTTTCCCGAAGTACCCTCAAAATTAACATCATTGTGTCTTGCTGCTGCAAAAATATCTTCTTGTCCTGTATGGCTTAGTAGATCATGTAGCCCCATGACGCCGCCAAAGAATAATTTAGTTCCAAGTTTTCCTTTTCCTCCTGGGCCAAATACAGTAGCAACATCTGTGCCTATCTTTGCTCCTCGGTATAATTCGGGATGCCTCAATATATCAAACTGCATCTGGTCGCTCGTATGTTCTCTTCTCCAGTCTTTGATATCCTTGTTGGCTTGTTTAGCAGAGCCCATCTCCATGTCTGTAAAATCATTACTTTTGTTTTGTAAATAAGCACCAGCCGTGTTTGCGCCTAGATATTTCAATGCAGAGCCCGCATAGTTTAAAAGGCCACCACCAATCAGGCCTGCCCCTTGTTGGGACATTGTTACCGTGTCAGCACCAAAATCAAAAAGAGAAGAACCAATGCCTGCTTTAATTGCATCAAATTTTTGCCGTGTAGGGTCATTAACAGAAGCAATCTGTTTTTGAACATCTTCGGGCTTTAATTTTAACAATACTGCAATTTGATTAACGATTGCAGCTTGGTCTGCTTTACTTGACTTGTCAAATAATGACTTCAAGGCAGAGTAAATATCACCTGCTGCTCGTTCCTTCGAAACAGTCAAATCTTCTAGAAACCCCTTATTCTTTTGCAAACTATTCAGCACATCATCAACAAACATCTGGGCCCAACGCTTGCCATATTTGCTCTTGTATTCGCCGAATACCTTATCATGATCAGCCTTGTCTTGAACAGGATGAGATTTATCTTTGTCCTTGTTATCATTAAAGTGCGTCAGCGCATCCAACGTGGCTCCAGTAGCAAAAGCGCCTAATACAGCAATACCTGTGCCTTTGAGTGTCGCCATCCCTGCTGCGGTCGGATTACTTAATAGAGAGCCAAAGAAACCGCCTCTGCCTCCAGAAGAGGTATTTTCCAATCCCTGCGCTTCAGAACGACGCATCGCTGCGTTATGTGTTGAATATATTGCTTCAGAAACACTCCGAAATCCTGTGCCCATCAACCTCATGCTATTCTTTTCAGTTTGTAAGATCGACTCTAACAAGTTGATTATCTTGTTAAGTTTCCTGTTAGACACCCCTTCATTATTAGAAACACCTGAAGAACCTTTTAATCCTCTTGTGTCTTGAAAATCACCTTCATTTACGGTACTTGCAACATCTTCAGCAGACGTGATGGATGGCAGATCAATTCGGCCCGCAGGCGAAACATTGCCAGGATTTGGTACAGACTTGGTTCTTGAAGGACCAGGTTGTTGCGCACCATTGTGTTGTTGATCATCAGCATTATTGGAGTTTCCAGAAGATACAAGATTTTCTGCCGCAGCGCCAGCTGAAGCCGCAGCTGTGGTTTTGGCGGCGCTTTTAACAGCACTCGTAAATCGGCCTCTTGCATCACGCATGAATGTTCTGGCAGATTTATCGCTTTGCAATGCGTCGCCGACCTTAGATGCAACAGCATCCGCAGCTTTGCCTAAACCGCCGCTTTCTTTTACTACGGCAGCAACTGCGTCTGCATCTTTAATGATTGCTTCTGGATTTATTGCCATGGGTTATTGCTTCTTCTTCATTTCTTTAGTGATTAAATCCATGTATATGTCTCTTTCAAAAGGCAACCAACTTAGTATAGTTTCGTCGTTTATTTTTTGATAGAATCTTAGTACATTAACGGTGTTGTACCAATTTGAGATACTATTGTATCCCATCATCAGCCGAAAAAAGTTTTGATGCCACGGAGCCTCGTCGTGGTACCATCTGGCATATTAACATCCAGATAAACATAAGGAATATTGTCGATCCACTGTTCAATCTTATTCATTTGAGAAATGGATAGGGAATTTAGGAATGTTTCAATTTCTTCAGATGAATAATCTTTAAGGTCAAATACTTCCTCTCCTCTGAAGATGTTCTTGATAACAGAAGCCACCAAATTCGCTTTTTCAGATTCTGAATAAGTCTCCAAATCGGCATAGGTTGGATATTTCAAGACAACCCCGATCTTATCAGAGTCAGACAGCATGATCCGATTGCTTTGTTCAATAGGATAGCAAATTGCCACCTTGTTCAAATCAATTTGCATTCTGTGACTCTCGATTTCTATATCCAACATATTTGAAACAGAAATGGAACGCAGTTGAATAAACAACCATTCAATATCAAATGTTGAAAGATTGTCCACATCAATAGCATCAGCGCAGCAGTTGTTGATAACCTGCTTGGTTGCAAGAATAGGAGTGTCCTTTTCTGATGCGTTTGCCATCAACATGATCTTTTCTTCTTCAACCGTAAAAGGTCTGAATCTTAATTTTTTGTTTAAAGTAGGAACTGTAACTTCAACCAATGGGTGTTTGATTTGCGGCAAAGACATAATATCAGATTCCTATATTAAGACCAAGAGAAGCGACCGGATTGTTAATAACGTTATTTAAGGCCATCATGTCGCCCTGAACAATTCCGCTCACCATCTGAAGCTTTTGTGATATCTCGGCAACAGGTGATAAAATCGTTTGTAGTGACGAAGATAATGCTGAAGTTAATCCATTCAATCCTATGAAACCAGGTGAAAGCGAAAATAAGTCACCCATTGGGACGGGAGAATAGATATCGTTGTAGTAAGCTCCGTCTGGAACGATAGTGCCGGTGTCCCAATCAACCTGATTCTTGACGATAAAGAATGAACGATAGTTAAAGGGCACAACAAATTGCGCGATTTGAGATTGCCCTGCCCAGCTAAGGTTAACCTGCCCCATTCCAATAGGAAATGCATCAATGAACCTGCAACGGATGAGTTCTTGTGGGTTACCAGATTCGCTCATGTAAAACAAGTCTATGTCAGTTTTGTAATTGTCTGGGTACTGTACCAAACCGAATGGAGAGCCATTGACTGCGCTTTGTGGATCACCATATGTTACAACATTTCTAGTCCACTGATCAAAAAAGTCAATCGCGTTGCCTTCACCATCTGAATAAATGGTCAATGCTATATCAGGATGAGCGACTCCAATAGGATATTTACGCGTTGGGCCATAGCCCCACTTATTAACATCTGGAGCAAGGATGCTTATACCCGGCAACTGCGCTCCCGAACACAAGTAGCTCAAGAAGGATGTATTTTCACCTGCCCAGAAATTAGGAGGATAAACCATCATATAGAAAAATGAGTTTCTACTGAACCCCATTTTATTATTGCTTTTAAATTCTTCTATGTCGAACATGGTTAAATCCTGTGGTGGTTACTCTTTTTGCAGTTTGATTCGTGCCACCTGGTATTCATAGATTTTGTGGTTTCTAGTCCGCAATTGGAACATTTAACTAATTTTCTAGAAGAGTGCCATGATTTAGATATGTTCTTTTTATGTTCGTTAGAAAATTTACGGCCTTTCATTGTTATTTTCATGCGGCGAGAATGTTCTGGTCTCTTTTTGCCATAGAATGGATGATTCTTTCCCTTTTTAGATTCAGATAATATATTCTTGGTGCGCTCTGTATGATGTTTTCCTTTGAAAGGATTTAATTTGCGCTGTATTGCATACTTTGACATCTTTTGCCTTGTTTCTTGAGACACGACTCTGTTTTTCATGTATTCGGAAACCCCCTTTCTGGCGACTGCGTATTCTCGCGAATTGAGGTTCCTGCCAGTTGATCTCATTGTGAAAGCACCGACAGCAGCTTTCATCTTAATTTTGTCTTGCTCTTCCTCGCACATTCTCGTTAGAAGATAATGGCAGATGAAATGAACTCTTGATGGTATTCTCGCTATATTAGAAGTGTCATTACTCCCTCCCATACACTTTGGCACAATGTGGTGGTTCTCAAATGCTATGCCGTCTGTTTCTGAATTATTTGCATATTTGGCTATAATTTTATAATATAACTTTGTTGATAAACAATCAATAAATCTAGGGTGAATATTCATTTCTTCCTTCCATGATGTAATCCTGCGATTTGGTCAGATTGCGACCAGACGAATTGTTGAGATTGCTTTCTAAATCTAGCCACTGGAAGGAAAACGGCTATCTCCCAATTTTTTCTTTCAATGCGAATAAAATTAGAGCGAAGTTGTGATTTTAAATACATCTTTACACAAGGTTTATACAAATTGCTTGATGCTGCATGTTTAAGCATATTGTAAGTCAAAAACATCCTATTACCACTAGTAGTTTCGAATGATTGCAATAACATGTCTAATAATTTGATTCTTTTATATGGTTCTAAATAATGCAAATTGAGTCCAAGAAATTTTGCATTTCCAGCAGACGCGCCTTTATAGAATTCTAGTGGTATAACAAGAGGGAACAAGTCATAATAAGGCAATGTTGCATGATATTTCGGGAAATAATGAAATAAATATAAGTTTCCTGCGTCGTATTGGTTGATGCCTTGTTTGTAATTCTTGTAGTCACCATGCAGTTGTTGATCAGATATCCTGCCAGGTCGGTTAGAAACAGTATCAGCCAGCCATTTTATGGCCTGCTTGTTTTTTGCTTCTAAATTGACGTTCGTGGCTGTAGCTTCACGCCATATTTTATCGAAAATGCTTTCTAACGCCATTCTATTTTCCTAGGATCTCTTTTTCGGTCAGGATTATAAAATCCCATCCTCTTTGCTTACAATATGCTCTAGCTGCTGCCCATTTAGCATCATTCCTAGCATAGGTGTAAGCTTCTGTTATGTATCGTTTTGTCACTCTCGATTTTCTAATGGGTGGTTTGATTTCACTGCTTGGCTTTATTTCTACCATAATAGATTTGATTTTACCTTCTGAATCCTTTTTCTTGAAGAAAAAATCAGGAAAATAGCGATGCAGCTTATTGCCTCTTGATGGATCCCTATATGGAACGATAATTTCTTCCGAGGACCAGCCAATAATGGCTGGATGCTTGTCTAGGTAATTCATAAATGCTAGCTCAAGACTTGACCTGTAATAGATACGGGTCGGGTTTGACAAATACTTCTCTGGATGAATGGGAGAGTAACGACCCTGTAAGTATTGAGGCATTTGAAAAATCAAACTAAATACACTTGTCTTATTTAGGTTGGCTTTCCATGTCTGCAGTCCCTCCTTTCACCGCACCTAATTTCTCCAATCTTGTTGAGAAGCCTGGTGTTAATGTGCCTGACGTTTCAGTTTCGCCTGTTGAATTAGCAATGAGCGACACTCAAGATGGGGTCAGCCCTTCTTCAGCGATGCTGCGTTTTCCAGAAGAATCTATTCAATTTGGCACGCTGTTTCGTTTTGTAAAGTATGATTATCAGAGCCAGAAAACCAATACGAAATTCATTACAAGCATGAATGGAGCCTCTATCTCATTGCCTTTGCCTATGCAATTACAGATGCAGTTGGGCATGAATTACGCAGGGGTTGATACAGGTATTTTAGGATTCGCCACGAAGGCGGGTGCACAAATAGCAGAAGGTTTGAGGACATCGAATACTTCTTTAACAGAGGCAGGCGCAGAATTATTAAATGACGCAGGTAACACTGCGCAGTATGCATTAAGGAAGTTTGCCAGTAACAAGCTATTGGGAGGAGCCAGTGGAGAAGCCGCGATTGATCAGTTGTTAGGAAATGTAATCAATCCTTTCAACGTAGCAACTTTTCGTAATGTCAGCTCTCGTGCTTATCAATTATCATTCTTTTTGATAGCCACTTCTAAAGATGAATCTGATAAAATCAAGCAGATATGTGACGCATTCATGTATCACTCTTTACCATACAAAACGAAGGGAGCACAACCAGTCCAAGGGCAGACCTATTTCTTGAACATGCCCGATGAAGTGGAAATTTCATATTATGGCACCCAGTATCTGTATCAGTTTGCTAGAGCTGCTATCACTTCGGTTTCAGTAGATTATGCGCCCTTCGGTCAACCTTCATTCTTCGGTACTAGCAAAGCACCTACCGCCGTAATCTTGAATCTAGGCATCCAAGAAATTCAGCAGCTCGATCGTTCTGCGTTTCAAAATTACAAAGACACCACGCCCGCTGTAGATGAAGTAGCAAATACAGCATCTGCAAGTGATATCTTTCAACCTTCTAATCTTGGTGGCTGATAATGCCTGATTTCTTTGAAAACTTCCCCTTGATTACTGATGTTTACACGAATCGGCAATTAAGAAATATCACGTTGTCTGTTAAGATACCGCAAAGCATCATCAATGATAACAAGTTGTTCTATCCTTATCTCGTTAAAGAAGGCGAGACGCCTACAATTATTTCTTTTAACTACTACGGTAGCATCGATTTTGTATGGCTGATTGCTGCCGCGAACGATATCACAGACTTCACCAGCCAATGGGTCAAATCGCAGCCTGATTTCGATGCCTACATTGCTAACAAATATGGTTCGCAATTTACTGCACAATCTGAAATTGCTTATTACCAACACAAGACAGATTCTACCTATCCTTTAGTGACTCCGACGAGTTATGCTGCGTTTGCTTCTTCTAAACAGGTTCTGTTCAATGCTGTTTCATTTTATGATGATGAGTGGCAAACAAATGAGAACAAACGCCAGATTCAGTTGATTGATCGCAGCTTGGCCCCCAATTTGTTATTTGAATTAGATACGATGCTAAATCAATGAGTACACCCACGCTGCATTATCACAACCAAGGCAAAGTTGACGAATTCGCATATGGTCTTCAACTAGTCAAGAACGGAAGTGGCAGAATCATTGATATTGGCAGCATGGCGATGTCGATTGATGTTTATGAAAGCCTCAATAATATGTCAATGAGTATGGTCGTTGAGATTGTAGATGCTGCGAACGCTCTTGTAAACTATGGCATCCAACCCGGTGATCAATTGCATCTGTTGCTTTTCAATAAACAAAAAGACTCTCATAATGTTGATGTAATGTTGAGCATATTGACTATGCACAACAGCAACCGTATCAACAATTCTAAAGCACGTACATACAACATTTCAGCTGTTCACAAGAGTGCGTTGGCGAATAAGAAAGCAACCGTGGTGAAAGCATACAATGACAAGAGCAGCAGTATTGTCACAGATGTTTGTACGGACTTACTGGGAATTTCATCATCTAACTTGACTGTTGAACAAACCACAGAAACTTTGAAATACATCAGCACGATGCATGCTCCTTATGATTGCATCAAGTCTATCTGCCCTCATGCGGTGTCTTCTAAGAATGGACCAGGCCAGCAATTTTATTTCTACCAAGACTCTGATGGATTCTATTTCAAGAGCGTGAAAGGCATCATATCAGACGCTCAACAGGCTAATAACGTTTGGAATTACAATCTAAGTATTGACATGAATCAGTCTGGCGATCAATCTGATTTCTACCGCATCATCGATTATGTGCATCACGGAATTTCAAATCAGAACAATCGCATGTCCGGTGTCTTCGAGAGTGAGTTGATACAATTCAATCACATGAATCGCAGCATAAAATCTAAGACATTCAACTACAAGGATGATTATCAAGATGTGCAGCTGCTAGGTAAGAAGCCTGTGGTTGATTTGAGTCATAACTATCAAGATTGGGTGACGTCATCTAACAATAATATAATGGGAGTCAGGAGTTTTGTAGCAGTGAAAGGTGACCCATCGGCATATGGCATAGTAAACACCTATGCGGAAAACTTCCATAAAGCTATCACTCAACAGGGACTTTTTAAGCAGATCAACTATCATCTGCATTTGAATGGCAACGCGCAAATGCGCGCTGGGCATCTGATACAAGTTACGACGAATGAAATATCTGGCGTGACGCAACCTCGCCCTGATGCACTCATGAGCGGTACTTATTTGATCGTCAACCTGCACCATGCTGTACGTGTTGGCGAAGTATATAAGACTTTCATAGATGTGTGTAGCGATGGCCCAAGTAAGGACATCTATACTGAAACAGGATCACAGGTGCCAGCATGAACCAAGAAGCATTTACATATTGCTGGACTGATCATAGAGATAATATGCTTTATGTCGGATGGCATAAGGGCCGTCAAGATGACGAATATATCTGTTCTTCTAAGTGGATGTTAGGAGAATACAACAAGAGACCTTCTGATTTTTCAAGACAGATTATTGCGGAAGGAACACAAGATGATTGTTTAATGCTAGAAACAGCTATTTTGAATTCTGTTGATGCTAAACATAATTTTGATTATTACAACCAGCACAATGGAGACGGAAAATTTATTTGCAAAAAACATACTGCAGAGACGCTAAAAAAAATATCAGGGGAAAATGCATATTGGCACGGTAAAAAACAAAAATTAACCACTAGAGAAAAAATATCTATATCTAAAAGAGGGCAAAAATTACCAAAGGAAGCAAGAGAAAAAATATCATTGCGAGTACGAGGGAAAGGAAATCCTTTTTATGGTAAACATCATACAGAGGAAACTAGGCAAAGAATGCATAAACCGCATGGACCTCTTTCGCTTGAAACCAGAGTAAAAATGTCAGCATCCAAAAAAGGGAAACCATGGGTTAAACCAATTGTATCGTGCCCCCATTGTGGTAAAATTGGAGACTCTTCTAATTTACATAGATGGCATTTTGATAAATGTGGTAAAAGAAACACCAAGAAATGCCCTCACTGCGGAAAAGAAGGTTCAAACAATATGCACAGATATCATTTCGATAATTGTAAGGACAGACCATGACTTCAATTGTCCCTTTCTATGGTTTGGTTTGGTTTGTAGGTGTCATTGAAGACATAAATGATCCATTGGGGCTTAATCGTGTTCGTGTGAGGTGTTTGCATTTTCATACCGAAGATAGAACTTCTCTCCCCACGGATGAACTTCCTTGGGCAAGTATTCTTAACGGGGCAACCCACATGTCGGCTCCTAACTATTTACCGGGCGACTACGTTATGGGTGCGTTCTTAGATGGCAAACAGGCCCAACAACCAATAGTTTTAGGCTCATTAGATGGCATTCCGGGACCACAGGACAAGTCTCGTGGTTTCTCTGACCCTTCCGGCGTCTATCCCAAGGTAGTGAACAAGCCTACAACTTCGCCGCTGTCTCGGGCAGATCTATCAGCGAATAACCCCATTTCCTATACACGCGAAACAATAGTAAGTGGAGTGCCGACCGCATCTGGTGATAGTTGGTCAGAACCTAAGAGTGGATACAACGCAAAATATCCGCAGAATCACGTGATCCATACCGACGGTGGTAATGTAATCGAACTAGATGACACATCTGGTTCAGAACGTATTCAAATCTTTCATGCGTCTGGAACATTCACTGAAGTTCATCCAGATGGTAGTGTCGTTCATAGAGCAGTCGGTTCAAGATATGAAATAGCAGCCAATGATATGAACATCATGGTAGGAGGCGATTGCAATATCACGGCTACTGGAAACATGAATTTACTCGCAGGCAAAGATCTTACAATAGGTGGACAGAATATTACTATCAGCGCAGCTCAATCCTTGAAAGTTACCTCTCAACAAGAAGCGGATATTAAAAGCAGTGCACAGTTGAATATTGAAGGAACGGGTGTGAGTGTCAGTGCGGGCCCAACCTTTGCTGTAGACGCAGACTCTATTGAAATTGAATGCGGAGAAAGTCAGCCCGCACAAGGAGCAGACAAACCACCAACTGTTCCTGCTGTTAGCATCCCTAAATTTCAGTCTTGAAACCAATATAAATAATGATGATGAGCACTCCAATCTTTTCAGACTTTTCAACCGCTTTTTTGCAGAATCCTCTTTCAGGGGATTTAGGTATGGTTGTCAATGAGAATGCGGTTAGAGCTTCTTTGAAGAATCTTATCTTGACTAATCGTTATGAAAGACTGTTAGACCCTTACATTGGTACCAATCTTCAAGCGTTGCTATTTGAAACCCCTGACAGCGGCGTAACCAAGCTCATACAAGAATACATAAAGACGACTATCCAGAATTATGAACCGAGAGTGAATCTGATTGATGTTCAATGTGTTGCTTATCCTCAACAGAATGGATTTATGGCCACGATCAAATACAGCATTGCGCAATTTTCTAAAGTGCAAACGCTGTCATTACCTTTAACCAGAGTGCGTTGAGATGGCAAATACAACATCCGGCTTTCTAACTTCCAGCGAACTGGATTTTGATACGCTTAAACAGTCTTTGAAACTGTTTATGAGTCAACAGACTCTATTTAAAGACTGGAATTTTGAAGGGAGCAACATTTCGGTATTGCTTGATGTACTCACTTACAACAGCACGCTGAAAGCATTATATCTAAATCTCGTTGGTTCAGAAATGTTTATGGATTCATCGCAGTTGCGAGAGTCTATTGTTTCGCACGCTAAAGAGTTGAACTATTGTCCTGGCTCTCGTTCATCATCATTTGTTACCCTTGAAGTGCAGTTGGGCGGAAACAATATTCCTGGCGTCGTGGTATTGCCTACAGGGTTTGCTATTTCAGGCGTGGGTTCAAATGGATCATCTCTATCCTTTATCACGGAATCGCCGATTCTCTTGACGTCTGAAAACAACTGGACAGCCAATGTTGATTTCTATGAAGGCCGTCTGATTACGGAAACTTTCATATGCAACACAGCTGTAGGCAATTCAAGTCTTTACAACTTACAATCAGCCAACGTTGATACGACTTCTATTGCAATAAGTGTTCAGAATTCAGTTTCAGACACCACGACTGCCACTTGGGACTATTCTGCAGGCTTCTCAGGTGTAACATCAAACAGCAAAGTGTGGTTTCTTCAAGGATACAAAGACAACTACTATCAGGTTGTGTTTGGTAACGGAAAGATTGGTGCTTCACTCGTTCCTGGCAATATTATCACTGTCAATTATAGAGAAACATCTGGTATTGGCGGGAATGGCATCAAAAGCTTCAGTTCAATGTCGAACACCGGCTTAGTTGGTGTTACTGTATCTCTTACAGCAGCAGCTAATACTATAACCGCAGGTGGTTCAGAGCGCGAAACAGATGAAAGCATACAGTTCTCAGCGCCTCGTTACTACCAGACCCAGGGAAAGGCGATCACTGCTCCTGATTATAAAGAGCTGATTGGCACTCACTTTCCACAATTCTTGACTGTTGCAGCATACGGCGGAGAAGATGCTACCCCGCAGAAGCAATACGGAACCATACTGGTAAGCGGAAAGATCGCTGGCATTGATTTCATTCCTAACAATTTATCAGATGCGTTGATTGACTTCTTGCAGCCATTGATTCCATTAGGATTAACAGTTAAAGTGGTACAGCCTGACGTATATAACATAAATCTAAATTGTTCTGTGGCCTACAATCCATTGAAGACGACATTGACAGAAACAGAGCTTGAGGCGGCTGTTATTGGCAGTATCTTGCAGTATGACGCAGACACGTTAGAACTGTTTGAAGCGAGTTTCTGGGGCTCGCCGTTGGGCACGCAGATTAAGTCTCTTGATGCTTCTATCATCAGTGTTAATCTCAAGACTTCAATCGTCAAAGAGTTTATGCCTGTAGTTGGTGCGTCTTCAGGCTATTCATTTAACTATCAGAATGAGCTTTATTATCCTTTTAGTTCTCTGACTCTTTATCCATCAACATTCGAACCTGTCTTTTTGAGTTCAATTTTTTATTATGCTTCCAATACGCAAGCAATGATACGGGATAATGGTTTAGGCGTGTTGAATATTGTTTCCGCAACCAACAATGCTGTGGTTCTTTCTCCCTCTGTCGGCACGGTGGATTATCAGAGTGGTGAAGTTTCTATTTCTCCATTCATTATAAGCGGAATGATCTCAACTTCAAACACATTATCATTCACAGCACAGTTACCGAGTTCAGATGTTAATGCAGCAAGCAACCAGATTCTTTCTATTTTGCCAGAAAATATAACAGTGGATGTAATCGCCAAGAATGTCAACAGCTGATATCTTTTCTCTAGAAACAGATCAAGGGATTTATATCCCTCAACAGCTTCCTGCCATCTACAGGCAGAATGGGCCACTGTTTATTGTTTTTCTGCAGGCTTATTACACATGGTTGGGTCTAGAGGGAAATATAGACTATAAAGCGCAGACATTGATGCTCAATCGAGACATCGATAATACCTTACCAGAATTCTTGACTCATTTTGAAACTAAGTACCTAGCAGGCATTCCGCTAAGTGACTTTTCTGATGTAGAAGTAAGATCACTCGTAAAGAACATTAAGACCATCATCGGTTTGAAAGGCTCAACTGAAGGCATTCAGTATCTGTTTAATTCGCTGTATGGGGAAACAGTAAACGTCTACCGACCTGGCAATGACTTGTTTAAGACTTCCGATGGTAACTGGAGCGAAGAGAAGTACATCGAAATATCTTACAGCCCTATCTTGAAACAGGCAGAAGGACGAATCATAACAGGCGTTCAGTCTGGTGCAACAGCTTATGTTTATAGATATGAGCAAAGAATGCTTCCAAAAAGCAAGAGCTCCTATTTGCTGTATGTAAGCAATGTGTCTGGAACCTTCATTCCTGGCGAAGCTATAAAACTAGGAGGCATTCAAATGGATGCCTCTAATACACCTTATATTGTCGGTTCATTAGGTGGTATTGCTGTTTATCAAGGTGGCCTAGATTTTACTATCGGAGAGAATCTTTCGGTATTTTTGGATACGACTGAAAGCAATCCTGCTATTAATGCGATAGGTATTGTGTCTAGTGTACTTCCTAAGAGCGGCGTGGTTAACTTTTCAATCATTAATGGTGGTGCAGGCTATGTCAACAGTACGACGGATTCATTAGGATTTACAGACCAGTCTCTAACATTGACACAATCCAATACCAACCCCGGAGCAGGTGCGACGTTCGTCATTGGTTCTTTGTCCAATACATTTAGTGTCACCTGCAGCAATGATTTTATCTTAGCCTACGCAAACACCTTATTAAGCGCAAGTGCGTATGGTTTTCCAGCTGATCCTTCTGCAAACGTCGCAACACCATTAGAAGTGGCCTTGAATATTAAGACTATCGAAGTGGGTACTATTGATTCATTAGCTTCTGTTAACCCAGGAGCAGGCTATACGTCGCAGGTTAATGTTTCTGTCTTGAATCCTGTAATTGCCTCTTTACATTTGTTGGATAGTAATAATCAGATAGATGGTACAGATGCCAATATCATAGGCTATGCCTCTATTGGTACAGGCGCGATTGCTTCAATAACGATCAAGAATTCAGGTCTTGGTTATGTTGATGGAGAGCATTTAGGACTGACGAGTGCTAACAATCCTGGGGAGTTTGCTAACGGGATAGCGCAAATTTCTGGGGTTGGGTCTGGGTTTGGCAAATGGAAGAACACCCAAGGCTTCTTAGACTATGATAAATATTTACAAGACAGCTATTATTATCAGAATTACAGCTATGAAATTCAATCTGGGTTGTCTCCAGATCAGTACAAGAGCATTATAAAGAATGGCTGGCATGTTGCAGGGACGCAGATGTTCGGCAGAGTCATTCAAAATCAGTCCGCATCTTTTTCATGGCAACCTTCGCTTGAAATTTCTTAAGGCTTAAAGAATGTCACAAGATATCATACTTTCAGGATTTCCTCAAAATTTTAGTGCAGATACTGTTGCTTCAATGCAAGGAGGCATCGCTGATATTCAAGTGGCAGATGGTGGCCAGGCATACTCAAATGGAAATGCTATAACTTTTACAAGAGATGCCAATGATCCTATTTTGAGTCCGGATGCGGTCGCTACCATCTTAACAGATACAAGTGGTGCAGTGACTGTTGCTAATATAACCTCCGGAGGGTTATATAGCATTGCACCTGCGCTTTCTATTTCATCTAATACTGGAACAGGCGCCAATCTAGTTTGTACGATTGGAGCAGATGCGTATTATCTATTTGTAGGACGTTCTGAACCATTCGTAAATGAACCAACCCCAGATAATGTTAATACATCTATCAACGGGACTTTCTATGCTCCTTATCAGCAGATGATGATGGGCGAAAAGCTTGGGCCTAATACATTCATTATGATGGTTCCAAAAACGCAATGGACTAGCAACACAGTGTATGCGCAATATGATGACAAAGACTCAAACTTGTCTAACAGCATATTCTATATAGTAAACAACTCTGGTGTTGTGTACAAATGTTTGAATAACGCGCAGGGAATGCCAAGCTTTGTGCAACCTACAAACAATGCACCAGAATCATTTCCGCCTGTATTATCAGATGGTTATCAGTGGATGTATCTCTATACGCTTCCACCCACTCAACCTTATTCAACAACATCAATGATGCCTGTTTATCAAGAGTCCAACACAGCACAACAGGCTGTGGATGGGGCCATTTATAGCATCGTTGTAGAAAGTTCAGGTTCAAATTATCCTGAATCTACTGGTACCATTGTTTCAACCAATGCGAATGGTGCAGGCAGTATCTTCTTGTCTGACCAACCCAATCCTTATGTTAACTATTACCAGGGATGCTATCTAACCGTTTGGGGTAATGGTGGCACAGTCAACAACTTTGCTATCTTGAGCTCTGTGTCTGCAGGAGCATATCAGCAGGTCACTGTTGCAGGTTCATTCAGTGCCAACCAGATCAATGCAGGCTATCAATATCAGATCGGCCCTGCTGTTCAGGTTTTAGGGGATGGAACAGGGTTTAGTGCATATGCATCGGTTGCAAATACCAACGGCGGTATTGCTGATGTCACTGTTCTTAATCCGGGTTCTGGCTATCACTTCGCAATCGCCCAGATTCAAACTCCGAGCGTGTTCGGGGCTAACGCAAGCTTAAGAGCTATCATTAGCCCAGCTGGTGGTCATGGTTCTAACGTAGCATCAGAGTTGTTTGCCAACACCATCGGTATCACAGGTATTCTATCTAACACTGACTCTAAATTTGCGCTCGGCTTAGCCAACACCACTTTCAAGTATCGCTCTGCAGGCATACTGAAGAATCCTAGCTTCTATCAGAACACTACGCCTTACACCGCTATATCCTTCAATCAGCGTGTTTCAATGACTTTCGCTACAGGTGGTGGTTCATTTTATGAGGTTGGAGAAACCTTGCAAGGTTCTGCTGAAGGTGGTGTGGTTGTGGTAGCAGCTGCGAACGCTGCAACTTGGACTGTTGATGTAACAGGATGGAAAGGTAATATCCAAGTCGGGGAGACTTTAACAGGTCTTACTTCTGGTGTAGAACTCACGCTAAATAACATCTATGGAGCACCTGACTTACAACCTTACAGTGGTGAAATCTTGTACTTGAGTAATTTCACCCCTATCACCCATGATCCCGCTACACCATCTGACACCTTTCACATCTTATTGAGTCCTTGAACTAATGCCCTCTAATTTCGATCCATCTGTGCAGAATCTATTAGCTGCGGCTCCATTCTTTGATGATTTTGACTCAACAAAGAACTATTACAGGATTTTGTTTAGGCCGGGCGTGGCTGTTCAAACCAGAGAAGTCAATCAATTACAGACGATGGCTCAAAACCAGTTGTCCGAATTCGCTTCGACGGTTTACAAGAATGGCAGTGTTGTAGAAGGATGCTCTATTGAATACATTCCTAACCTAGAGTGGATCGCTCTTGCAGATCATTTCGTTAACAGTTCATCTTTGTCTCAAGAGGATCCTTCTCTAACAGGTGCTGTAGTTGTTGGTAATACTTCAGGGGTACAAGCTTACTTAGTAGCAACCCAAGCAGGCTTTGCTTCTCAGAACCCAGGCAAGTTCTTCATCCGCTACACTGCTCCAGGAGCAACAGGCAATACTAAATTCCTGCCTGGAGAGTATTTGAATGTTTACAGCTCTAACACATCCTATGTAGAAGACATTGTTTTAACTTGCAATTCTTCTGTAGCAGGTTTTGTTGGATCAGTTGGCGATGTAGTGCAGTGTGTTCAAACAGGCAATACAGCCAACGTGCTTGCAACCGGCGTGATTGTTTCTGTTAATACATCTGCGCAGACTATTATCGTTAACAATATTCAAGACTTCTTCCAAACTGGGCAGTCCTTGATATTGTTGAACACTCCATCCACCAACACAGGTATCAACAGCTTTGTGTATGATACAGGAGCACTGATTGGTTCCATTAACATGTTGTGCTCTGGCTCTGATCCTTACATTGCAGCCCCAGCAAATGGAGTATTGACAACCAACGCTTCATTCACCAACACAGATGCCTCTGGTTATTCTTATGGTGCCTATGTATCAGAAGGCGTAGTGTATCAATCTGGGTTCTTCGTAAATGTTGATCCGCAGACTATCGTTGTCAACCCAAATACAGCCTCGCCTGCTAATTATTCATTAGGATTTGTAACATCATCAACCATTATTACTGAAGACATTGATTCTTCATTGAATGACAACGCGCTGGGTTATCCTAACTTCAACGCACCAGGTGCTTATCGTTTGAAGTTGACAGCCAATCTTGTTTCAGTTCTCACATCATCATTGGCTTCAAACAGCTCCTTTTTCCCTATTGTGCAATTTTCCAATACCGGCGCAGTATTTGAAAAGCTTGATCCGCAATACAGTGCTTTGGGAGATGCTTTAGCTGAAAGAACCTATGATGAAGCAGGTCATTTCATCATTCAACCCTTCTTAGTTTCATCTAATACTAACCCTGCTGATGCCAATAGTGTTCTTTTGACAGTACAACCAGGATTGGCTTATGTTGAAGGTGAACGCATCCAGATGCTGTCAAGCTTAGATGTTGTTGAACGTCGAGGCACAGACACGCAATCATCTAATAATATTGTTGTGACCACTTCTTATGGCAACTATGTAACGGTTGATCAATTGGTTGGCTATTTCCCGCAAGATACTCAAGTGGCGTTGTATAATACTGTTCAAACAGCAGTGTCCAGTGGTAAGACTTCTTCAACTGCGCCAACAGGTAGCCAGATTGGTACTGCAACCCTACGCAGTCTGATTTCTACTCAACCTCTGCAGGGTGAACCAAATAGCGTCTTCAATGCTTATCTATTTGATGTTGCAATGTCGAATAGCAGCATTTCGTTCTCTTCTGTAAAAAGTATTGTGTATGTTTCTTCAGGCAATAACGCCTTCGCTGACATTTCAGTTAGCAACGCAGCGTTGATTGATTCTGCTTATACCCCGTTGTTGTTCTCACTCGGCTCAAGTGCCACCAAGAGCCTCGTAAATTCAAATGGAACAGCAGACAGCAGTTATTACTTCATGGCCAGCACACCTGTGTCTATGGACACAACTGGCAAGATTTCATTCGCCGTTCCCGTGTCGGGGGAGCAGCTTGGTTTTGGTACAGGTGTAGCAACGCAATCTGAATTGCAATACATCACCTTGACCATGACTTCAAACACCCATAGTGCTAACATCGCCACCAACGCGGTGACTTCTGCTAATGGTCTTATCACGTGCTCTGCCCCAGCTATTGGTAATTCAGTATTCTATCCAGGAGATGTGGTAGGAACCACAAGTGGTTCTTGGTTGGTAACTTCTGTGATCAACTCAACTGCGTTGCAAACAACCTGCACGGTAGCGAACGCTGCTGCTACCATCTGGCGTGTTGAACAACAGGGGCGTACTGTTCCGCTTGATGGTATCACTCGTAATGTAACATTCAGCAACACCACTGCAGGCTTTGCGAATGTAGGATTGGGCTACACGGGCACATCCAATGCTGTGATGACCTTTTATGCACTGCGCACAAATGCCACCCAAACCGCAAAGCAGGTCAATCGTTCAACCACCGTTTTGATCAGACCTAGTGCCAATGGTTCTGATAGTGGCCCATGGTGCTTGGGTATTCCTGATGTATTGAACACCGTTGCTGTTTATAAGATGTCTTCAGCAAATGTAACCGATGTGTCTGAAAACTACATCAATGACTTTATTATCGATGATGGCGAACGCGACGGTTACTATGAATTGGCTTCAATGGTATTATCGCCAACTGCCAATGTCGCTTCATATGCTAACCAGACTTTGGTTGTGTTGTTAGACCACTTCACTCCTAATAATTCTACCGGATCAGGTTTCTTCAGCATTGATAGTTATCCGGTTGATGATACTGTTTCCGCTAATACTGCGACTACAATCAAAACGGCTGAAATTCCTGTGTATTGGTCTAGTTCTCAACAAACATCTTATAATTTGAGAGACTGTGTTGATTTTAGACCTTATAAGACCGCAACTGCTAATATCGGTAATTCGCTTTCAACTGCAACCTTGAACCCAGCGACATCTGCTACATTCGATGCTAGAACAACAGGCCAGACGCCATTCCCTTCAGGTAACTTCATTTGTAATGCCACTCATTACATCGGAAGAAAAGACCTATTGTTGTTGAGCTCATCCGGTTCATTTAACATCGCTGAAGGCGTACCCTCATTAAATCCTCGCACTCCTACATATGACGCCAATACTAACTTGTCTTTGGCTTCAATTGATGTGCCTCCATATCCTTCTTTGCCTTCTAATGAGCAAAAGCTATATCCAAACGCACCTACTGACTACAACATGATTTTGTCGTTGCAGAATCATAGACGTTACACGATGCGTGATATTTCGTCATTGGATCAGCGTATTTCTCAGCTTGAATATTATGTGACATTGAATACCTTGGAGAACGCTGCCGCTTCAACTACAACCATCAATGGTAATGGCCAGCAACAATTCCAGAATGGTATCTTTGTTGACCCGATGTCATCTCATGCGTTTGGCCGTACAGACTTGCCGCAGTATCAAATTGCTATTGATACCCAAAACAGCTATGCAAGACCTCTGTTTTATCCTTGGTTTATAGAACTGCAATTCAGTAACACTGCTTCACAGAATATTCAGCAGACAGGCGATTCATTGTCTATCGCGTATAGTTCAGTTCCGCATATTTCCCAGAACTATGCTACAGATCAACGTTTCTTGTCTGGTATGCCACCGAGCTTTGCGGGTGATATGAAGATCTATCCAGATTTCTGGAGCGAGATTGAAACATTTGGCCCTGCAGCTTCAATATCATCAGATGGCACCCCATCAACTAGTGCGCTTGCACAGATGGCTGGTCCTCCTTTGACGATGAATTTCGGATGGTGGCGTCAGTCTGTTTCTACTTCTCTGGCATCTGCTTCTAACACTGCTTCAAATTCACTGCGCAGCGCGACTATCTTGAGTGGTAATGAAAATAGCCCAAGCAGCTATTCAATCAATGATAACACTTACATTGATGTATCTATTCAATCTTACATTTCAACCAAGCAACTGGCTATTATTTCAAGCGGATTGAAGCCTTACACGCAATTCAATATTTACATTGACAGTGTACTTGCCAATCAATGGGCTGCTCCTGGAACCTACAACACTTCAGGGAGCACTTCTGACGATAGCTTGGTAACAAGATCAGCAACATGGGGTAATGTGCTGCAATCTGATTCACGTGGTAATCTGTATGCCAAATTAAGCATCCCATCCAACTATTTCGTTGGTGGACAGCATGTGGTAACATTATTAGATGCAGCTATTGATGCAGTAACAGATGAGCCTGTATCGGGCGCAGCAGCTGTGTTTATCGCTGATGTGGTGTATAAGGTTCCACCACCAGCTCCACCGCCTTCTCCGCCACCCCCTCCTTCTCCGCAGCCGGTGAAAGCAAATACAGCTCCGGTAGCCGCGTTTACATTAGAGTCGGGCACGGAATCACTTTCAACAGTGTCTCCTACTTTCCCAACTTTGTCTTTCACGGACACATCTGTTGCGGGTAGCAATCCTATCAGTCAATGGATATGGAGCTTTGGTGATGGTACAACACAGACTGTTACATCAGCAGGCCAGACTGTATCACATACTTATTCTGGTATGTTGACTAACACACAGCAAATAAATGTTACATTAACAGTAAAAGACTCTACAGGATTAACTTCTTCAGTCGTAACTTCTTATCAGTTGAGTAGACGCATACCTGCTTTGCCGCCACCTTCTCCAACGATTGTTCCAAGTATTACAGCATTCCTTGAAGTCACAGGAGCACCACCACCAGCTGGTAATGTGTGGACAACCCAGTTGAGGAGTTTGGTGTCTGACAGTGCGGTAGCATCAGCAGGTTTCGGTGTAGTGTTCCAAGCTTCTGTTTCTAATAATGTACCAGGAGCATACTGGACGTGGTCTATTACACCTATTTCCGGCGCAAACACCGTCAACAACAACACTTGGAATGCACCAGCAAATAACCAGTTCTGGACATTCTTAGAAGGAGGCGGAAGCAGCAATGTGAGTTCTAAGTTCTCAGTCAAGGCAACTTACATGAATTCTGGAGTTTCTCCAAATCCTAATGTAAGCACCACGATGACGATGACAGCATTAACGCAGGTACTACAACCCGTCTACACCGGTGGCGGTGGCGGTTGTGCAGACATCAACTCTTACACGCCAACAGATAACAAGTTGATTGGCGAGTACATGGAAAATGATTTGATCCAAGTCTGCCGTCACAAAGACTTGAATGTAGTGTCTAGAAGGATCAGCCGTGCATTCCAGAGCATGCAACCTTGCTATCGCTTGCATATGGCTTCTGGAGCCACTGTTGTTATTTCTGCAAGCACGCCGCTTGAAGGAAGAGATTTTGAAAGGTTCTTGCCTATAGATGCCTTAAATAAGCAGTTACCTGTAATGGACGCAAGAACACCAGGCAAAATGCCTTACGTATTCTGGGATACTATTGCAGAAATTGAACCTGTTGAAGCAAGACTCGTTAACAGAATTTCAATTTCAGGGCAGGATTTGAATTACTGGGCAGGTGAGCAGAAAGGCTTCTATGTTTCCGTTCACAACATGTTGAATTCACGTATGACCATTAAGAAAAACTGAGAAATGACATAAATGGCAACTCAAAATCAAACATCCGTTAACTATGCTAATGCCTCAATCGCGCAAACTTTTACAATTTCGACGCCAGCAGGCATATCAGGTATATACATAAGAGACATTGCGTTGTTCTTCAGTGCAGTTTCTTCGTCTTTCGGAGTTCAGCTTCAATTGGTGAATCTCAACAAAGGTTTGCCAGACGTCTCCAATCCTGTTTTAGGAGCAACATGCCGCTTGCAACCATCGCAGGTTACAGCTTCAAGCAATGGTACAGCACAAACAGTGTTTTCATTCAATCGCTTGGTATTCTTGCAATCTAATACCTCTTATGCGATGGTGATTAAGCCTTTAGGCGCAACTCCTGATTACCAGATTTGGACAGCTGCGGCTGGAGATGTAGATATCAGTACAGGTTCATTAGTGGCTTCAAACCCAGCTAGTGGTTCATTATACTATGCTAAGAATTCAAGTGTATGGTCTGAAATTCCGAATGAAGACTTGAAGTATATTGTCTATCGTGCCCAGTTTAATATCGCAAACACGGCATATGCCGGCTTGGTGAAGAGCAACACTGAAATCTTAGTGCTATCAAACACCAACTTCTTGAGTGGTCCTGTGGATATCGTTGCAGGTGATGAAGTATATGGACTGGCAGCAGGCAATCTAGCCAATACATCTATCTATGCTAAAATATCTAAGTATGATATTGCGAACCGATTGTTGTATTGTTACAACAGCACGGGTAATTTTGCCAATGGCCAGACTGTTCAGATTGTAAGGGCACCTGTTGAGGGTAGTTTGAATAATGCTTATCTGCAAGCTCTTTCTACCATCCAGAGCGTGTATGATGTTAGAACAGATGGTTTGACAGCAAAGATTGGAAGCCCAACTGATAGTATGACCGGTATTTCATATCAGTTCTTGGGGACTACTAAACCCAATGGCACAACACCTGTCCTAGACAGCGCATGGACAACGGTGCCTATTCAAACAGAATATCAATTTGTAGACGCTACGCATTATGCCTTGAGTAAATCCAATGAAGTCGCTTCATTAGGTTCTTCTTCGTCAACACAGTTGCGTGTTAATATGAGCTCCAACACTGATTATCTGTCGCCTATTGTTGATACCAAAGAGCATTCTCTGATTGTGTATAGCAACCAGATTAACGCTAACACGGCTGGAGAATATGGAGATTTGGGAGACGCATTGACAAGATACATCAGTGAAACAATTGTTCTGGCGGAAGGAATGGATGCTGAGACCTTGAATGTTTGGATTGACGCATACAAACCTGCTGGTACAGAAGTGTATGCCTATGCAAAGATATGGAATGCAGAAGATCCTACTTCTTTTGATTCAGAGTTATGGACGCAGTTGGTTCAGACGTCTAATCTTGGTGTATATTCTGATCCTAAGAACACGGAAGATTACAGAGAATATGCCTTCACCTTTGATACTGCTACTCCAACCATGAATGGTATTGCATGGCAGCCAGTGTCTAACGGGGCACCACAGTCTGTTCAATACCAGAACGCAAACGGATTATTTGTTGGATTCAAAGCATTCGCTGTCAAGATCATCTTAGCAGTGGATGGTACTAACACCAACTTAGTTCCTAGGCTGAACGACGTCAGAGCTCTAGCATTGACTCTATAACTTATGGAAAAGGAATGCATCTTTAGAGCTACAGAATATCCTGATTTCATTGTTGATCGTCAACATAGCGTATTACTGAACACCAATAAAAGCAAGCTTGAAGCATACAAAATTGAGCGTAAGCGATTGCAAGAAGCCAAACTAAATAATACTAGACTTGATAGGCTCGAACAAAGCTTAGATGAAATCAGGCAACTCTTGAAGGATTTAACTCGTGGCAATTAATTCTAACACCATCTGGCAAGTGAATACGGGTTCAACTTTCTCTGGATGGTTGAACAACACCAACTTGTCCGCTAATGCACTTAACAATGTGGTGCTAACATCAGACACTTCAATTGCTAACAGCACGCAGTTTGGTGGCAACAATTATGTAGCTACGGTTGGTACAGTAACACATAATGGCAACATTGCTCTCTATACATTGGTTGCTAATGTAATCACCACATCATCAGGCAATCTTACATTTCAAAGTACAGCTGTTATATTAGATTCCACCAGCTCCTTGAAGTCAAAAGGCCCCATCACATCAAATGGTGCCGTGACAGTTTCAAACACTTTGAGTGTTTCAGGCAACACAACGATCAATGCGCTGTCTGTTTCTGCTAATGCTAGCTTTACAGGCCTTTTGACTGTCACAGCAAATGCTACAAGCAATTTGGTTACGGTAGGCAATACAAGCGCATCTGCTAATGTGGTTGTTTATGGCAACATATATGCTACAGGTAATATTCAGGGTTTCCAGCCATCAGACGCTAGATTGAAAGACAATGTTAAACCCATTAGCAATGACCTGATCAATTCGGTGCTGAATGATTTGCCTGCTGTTGAATTTGATTGGAATGAATTGGCAGGCAGGTTGGCAGGCAGTCATAGCCATGGTGTAATTGCTCAAGATCTTCAAAAAATCATTCCTTATGCCGTAGGTAATGAAGGGGATGGTTATCTAGGAGTGAATTATATCGCCTTGGTGCCCGTGTTGTTGGCAATTTTGCAGAACCAACAGAGGCAGATTGATAGATTAACGAAAGAGCTTCACCCTACTCCTTATCAGGCTGGCTCGGATTATTCGAATGCTTGATTTCCTTCCAATTCGCCTTGATTTAGTCATACCGCAAGGTGTATCCCTTAATAGAACAGTATGGAATGCCAGAACAGGATCAGGCGCAGTTGTTGATTTATCCAACGCGAATGGCAGCTGCTTTATTTCGACTTCTCCGATGATTTGGCAGAATGCTACTCCAACGATGTATAGTTTGAATGTCAGCACAGACTTGAATGGTGCGATCACTCTCGTTGCAAATTCTTCTGTTATGCAAACCATTCCAGCCGGAAACTTCGTTTACAACGTTATTCTGCAAGACCCATCAGACAACAGCACTATGAAAGCCTTGTATGGCGTGATGCAGATTGAACCTATAGTTATGACTGGTATGCCTCCTGTTATTGTTGATGGAGAAAGCAATAGCACCCCCATTATGAATGAGTAAGGAAAATGCCAGTCAATACTTCCTTCTCAGGCATAAATCAGCAACTCGACCTTAGTAATACAGCGCCGATCACCATTGATGATACGTTGGTGAGGGCGTTGACGGGGTTGTCGCAAGATATACCATCTGCTTCTCCTATTAGTTTTGCTGACCTTGCTGGTAAGTTGGGCGTGGGACCAATCATAGGACCAATCAGCAACAGCCAAGCGAGTTATTTCACCACTAATGCTGTAGCCAACCTGCAATTCGTAACTGACATCTATCAGGCGAACATTGTTTGGTCTTACAGTCAGATATCTGGAGATGCGGTAACATTTACAAGTAATGCTTCCAATGCTGCTGTACTGCTTTCTAGATCAACAATCGGCAACAGTTCAGCCAACGTGGGTGTAACTGCGACGCTTTATTATGGCAATACATTGATCGGAAGCAATACAGTCTATGTAAATTTACAGGCGACGGTATATAATTCCAATCTAGTGTTCACTTCTGCACCGACTGGATTTGTTGCAATCGCGAATGGCTATGCAGCTCAAACCGCATTACTTAGCGTCACTGCGCAAGCGAACGTCCCCAACGGAACCATACAGTGGTCTGTAACACCCAATACCGCTGGTGCAGTATCAATCAATGGAAACACGGTAACGCTAAGTGCGTCATCTGCTAAGGCTGGGGTGGTCAACAGCTCCTCATACCAGTTGTCAGCGACCGTCCTGTCTAATGGACAACCCGTAGTTGGCGCAGGTGGTGGTGTAACAGCGAATGTCACTGCTTACATGTATTCCGGTGATTTCATTTTTACTGCGCCTGCTAATGTTGCTACAGCTTCAAACACTGGGCCATTGACGATTTCTGCGCCTTTTACTGCATCCGGTAATGCACCAGGAACGGTGATAACTTGGGGAAGCAGCGTAGTTTCTGGAAGCACTCCTACTTTCACAGTCGCTTCTGGGAATTTGTCGGCCAATCTTTCCTTGTTGATTTCCCCTAACAATTCTGTCTATGGGGCTGCTAATACGGTTGTTACAGTCACAGCCAACATGTATTCAGACGCTACATTAACAACATTGGTGAGTTCGCATTCCGCTAATGTTTCGCTGCAAGGATTGGTGTATGGGATGTCTTACAGCCCGCCACCTACGAGCAATATAGTCACAGGTTTTACTGCTCAAACAGCATCCTCAAGTGCCTCTGCAACTTATCAGGCAGGTACATTTAATTGGTCCTACAGTTCAACTTCAGGGATTGCTTCAATCACTAAAACGAATGGATCGCCTGGCGGTACAGGTGCTTCTATTTCATTCGTTGATTCTGTTTCAGGATCAGTGGGTAGCAATGCTTCATCTTGGATCGTTACTCCTACCCTATCCTATGGCTCAATCACGATAACAGGCTCATCCACTAATGCTGCGTTATCAGCAACAGTACAACCCTACAGTCTGGTCATCAATGGTGCCACTTCCAACACGCAATATGCTAACAATGGTCCATTGACTTGCCAAGTGGGATTGAGTGTTTCAGGCAATACACCACCCGGCACTAACGTGGTTTGGTCAGCATCACAGGTTTCTGGTTCAGCTGCAACATTTGCCGCTGCGGGAGACAATCAAAGTTCTACATTGACGCTTTCTTTAGATGCTAATACCTTTACATTCGCTAATGCCGTCTACAACGTCACAGCTAATTGTTATGATACCTCAACCGGCTGGTCATTAAATTCAAACACAAGAACGGTAACACTGAACATTGGTACTTATGGCTTAACCACTTCAGTCTTGCCTGTTTCTAATACACAATCTGGATATACTGCTCAAACAGCAACAGCATCTGCCACTGCTTCTGTTAAAGCAGGCACATTTGCCTGGTGGTATGCTAACACTACTGGAGTAGCTCCTACATTTTCATTAAATGGTGTTGCTAATTCTTCTACAGGTACTTGGACACAGAAAACAACTTCTCCTCTTACTAATACAGTCACAGAACAGTGGCAGATCGCAGTCTACAGCCCTGCCAATACGACTTTCCCTATTTTTGTAACAGCTGCTCAAACTTTTAG
>Ga0134128_10001671_pt1 | contig 28175 bp, 29 predicted proteins | sample KB31754_FD_96462 | JGI IMG/M metagenome (GOLD analysis project Ga0134128, IMG submission 96462) | Terrestrial soil microbial communities with excess Nitrogen fertilizer from Kellogg Biological Station, Michigan, USA - KB3-175-4 | ecosystem: Environmental > Terrestrial > Soil > Unclassified ... | reverse complement strand
TCTCCGTCATCCTGGCCGCCGTGCTGCTGAAGATGGGCGTCTACGGCCTCTTGCGCATCTGCTACGGCCTCTTGCCGCTGGGCTTCCAGTGGTTCCTGCCGTATCTGATCGTCATCGCCGTCATCAACATCGTCTACGGCGCGCTGTGCGCGCTGGCGCAGACCGACCTCAAGAAGATGGTCGCGTACTCGTCGGTCAACCACATGGGCTACTGCCTGCTCGGCATCGCGGGCATGACGGCGGCCGGCTTCTCGGGCGCCGTGCTCCAGATGGTCAACCACGGCATCATCTCGGGCGCTCTGTTCCTCCTCGTCGGCGTGATCTACGACCGCGCCCACACCCGCGACCTGTCGGCCTTCGGCGGCCTGGCGGTCAAGGTCCCGGTCTACGCGGGCATCATGTCGCTGGCCTGCTTCGCCTCGCTCGGCCTGCCCGGCCTGTCGGGCTTCATCAGCGAGTTCATGTGCTTCCTCGGCGCGTTCTCGGCCTGGAAGATCGCGACGACGATCTCGGTGCTCGGCATCATCGCCACGGCCGCGTTCTACCTGCGCGCGATGCAGAAGGTCTTCCTCGGGCCGTTCAACGCCAAGTGGGAGGGCCTCGAGGACATGACGTGGCGCGAGCACGCGTCGATCCTGCCCCTCGTGGCCATCATGATCTGGTTCGGCGTGAACCCGAGCTGGCCGCTGAACCTGATGAACGCCACGGTCGCGCACCTTCTGGGGAAATAAGATGCAGAACCTCGGCCTGCTGACGCCGGAGCTCGTCCTCTCGGGCCTGGCGCTCGTCCTGATGCTCGCGGACATGGTCCTGCCGAGGTCGCGCTCGCGCTGGCTGTATCATCTCGCGTGGCTCTCCTCGGCGGCCGTGCTGGCGCTCGTCGTGGCGAACCTCGGGGACCCGGCCGCGCGCGGCAGCGGGACGCTGTGGGTGGCGGACTCCTTCGGCCAGTTCTTCAAGCTGACGACGCTGCTGACCGCGACCCTGTGCCTGCTGCTGGGCATCGACTACAAGGCCTTGCCCGAGCGGCACGCGGGGACGTTCGCGGCGCTGATGCTCCTGTCCACGGCCGGACTCATGTTCCTCGTCTCGGCCTCGGACCTTCTGCTGGTGTTCGTCGCTCTCGAGCTCGTCTCGATCTCGTCCTTCGTGCTGGCCGGCTTCGAGCGCGGCAACCCGAAGTCCAACGAGGGCGCGATGAAGTACTTCCTGTTCGGCGCCTTCTCCTCGGCGATCCTGGTGTACGGCATCGCGCTCTACTACGGCGCGACGGGCACGACCCGGCTCGTCCCCGGCGCCGAGCAGACGCCGATGCTGATCCTGGCGCTCGTGCTGATCCTGCTGGGCTTCGCGTTCAAGGCCTCGATCGCGCCGATGCACTTCTGGGTGCCCGACGCCTACGAGGGCGCGCCGACGCCCGTCACGACCTTTTTCTCGATCGCGCCGAAGCTGGCGACGTTCGCGGCGATCATGCGCGTGTTCGGCACGGTGTTCCCGTCGGCCTCCTACGACCTGCAGGCCCTGATCGGACTGCTCGCGGTCCTGACGATGACGATCGGAAACTTCACGGCCTTCTTCCAGGACGACGTCAAGCGCATGCTCGCCTACTCCTCGATCGCGCAGGCCGGCTATCTGCTCATCGGCGTCACGGTCGGCACGCCGCGCGGCACGGAAGGCGTCATGATGTACTCCTTCGTCTACGTGGCGATGAACCTGGGCGCCTTCGCGGTGGCGCAGGCGGTCGGCCAGTCGGAGGGGAGCTACGGCCTCGACGCCTTCAACGGCCTCTCCCGGCGCTCGCTGGGCCTGGCTCTGGCGATGCTGTTCTGCCTGCTCTCGCTGGCCGGGATCCCGCCGCTGGCGGGCTTCATGGGAAAGCTGTACATCTTCTCCGCGGCCGTCGAGTCGGGCCACTGGTGGCTGGCCGTCGCCGGCGTGGTGAACTCGGTCGCCTCAGCCTACTTCTACTTCCGCATCGCGCACCGGATGTTCTTCAAGGCGCCCAACGGCGAGCCCGTGCCGCTCGAGGTGGGGCCGTACGTCTACGGCGGCATCGCGGTGGCGGTGGTGGGCGTCCTGCTCTTCGGCGTGCACCCCGAGCCGCTGATCGCGGGCGTGCGGGCGTCGGCGCCGCTGCTGCCCTAAAGACCGCTCAGCGGTTCCAGTTCAGCTTCCGGTCCGTCGGAGCGGAGGCGACCGTCTTGAGCCGCCGCGCCGCCGCCCCGGCGATCGCGAAGGCCGTCAGGCCGCCCCAGCGCCAGGCTCCGCCGGCCGCCCACCAGGCGCGCGCGACGCGCGCGGCCTCGAACGTCAGGACGCCGGTCCAACCGCGCCCCTCGGGGACGGCCCAGGTCAGGGCGCCGGCGGCGAGCAGAAGGGCGCCGGCGGGCCCGAGCACGCGCGACCACAGGATCTCCTCGGCGTCCATGCCCCACAGGCCGAGATACACGGCCCCGCCCGTGGCGACGGCGCCCAGGCCCGCCACGATCAGGGTCTCGAGAGGGGGGACGGCCCCGGCGGCGTTCACGTAGCGCCAAAAGCAGCCGATCGCCGCCAGCCACAGCAGGGGCCCGGCGGCCTTGCGCCAGCCGGCCTGGCGGTCGCCGACGGTCAGCAGGACGGGAAAGGCCGACAAGAAGGCCGCGCCGGCGAGCCAGTCCTCGGCCACGGCGTTCCTCCACGGGTAGCCCACGGCCGCGGCGCCCAGCAGCGCAAACAGGAAGTAGAAGGTGGCGCTGGAGCCGAGCGCCGGCGGCGCTGGGGCCGGCGGAGGAGGGGGAGGCGGCGCGAAGGAAGGCCGGACGGCGGCGGGCTTCGCGGCGACCGCCCCGGCGGCGGCGGGAGCCGCGGCGCTCGGGACCGGGGCCGGCCGCTCCTCGGGCGGCGGCGGCGGCAGGATGCGGAAGGGAGACCCCGAGACGTCGACGTTGAGCAGCATGCCGACCGCGGACATCTCGGCGAGCACGACGTCAGCGGTCTGCGGGCGGCCGGCCGGGTCCTTGGACAACAGACGCCGGATCAGCGACGAGGTCTTCTCCGTCACTTCCGGGCGCAGGCGCCGCACGTCGGGGGGCGTCTCCTCGCGGTGGCGCATCAGGGCGTCCATCGCGCGGCCCGGGAACAGCATCTGCCCCGTCAGGGCGAAGTACCACGTCGAGCCGGCCGCGTACAGGTCGGCGCGCGGGTCGGGCGGGGAGCCGAGCGCCTGCTCGGGCGCCATGAAATGGAACGAGCCCGAGACGGTCTCGCCCGCGCCGATCGCGGAGCCGGCCGGCCGCGCGATGCCGAAGTCCGCGAGCTTCACCGCGCCGCGGCGGTCGACCAGGATGTTGGCCGGCTTCACGTCGCAGTGGACGAGCCCGGCCGCGTGCGCCGCCTTCAGCGCCAGGATCGTCTCCTTCATGATGGCGAGCGCCTCTTCCGGCTTGAGCGCGCCCTGGCGCTTGACGCGGGCGTCCAGGCCCTCGCCTTCCACCCACTGGAGGACGATGTAGGGGGTGCCCTTGTCCTCGCCCACCTCGTAGACGGCGACGATGCGGGGGTCGTCGAGCTTGGCGGCCGCCCGGGCTTCCGCGAGAACGGCGGCCCTCAGCGCCGCGCTCCCCGACTGGTCGACGAGCTTGACCGCGACGATCCGGTCCAGGGCGACGTGCTTGGCGCGGTAGACGCGGCCCATGCCGCCGCGGCCGACGAGCGCCTCCAGGCGGCAAGGACCCAGCATGGTTCCGATCAAGGGGTCGGGAGCGGCGGTCTCGGCCATCGGGCGAAGGATAGCAGGGCGGGATGACCGGCGCAAGTCCGAAATGCCCATGCTACAATCATGTCATGTCCTGGCGAGGGGCCCCGGCGTGGACTTACGGCGCTCTCTGCGCCGCGCTCTTGACCGCCCTCCGCCTCGGCGCCGAGTGGAACGCGCGCCTCGTCATCCCGCTGCGGCACGGACAGATCGTCTTCGGTCAGGCGGGCGGAGAGGAAGTCGACGCGGTCTCCGGCGAGGCGGGGGCCCCCCGCATCTGGCAGAAAATCCAGAAGACGCCGACCGAGCGCCGGGCGTCCTACGGCTTCGTGGACTTCAAGCAGGATCACATCACGTTCTCGTACAAGATCCCGGAACCCGTGTTCCACAAGTACAACGAGTCCTACGGCTATCGCCCCGAGGACCTCGCCGAGCTGCGGCAGTGGCGGGACAACGCCACGGCGAGCTCCTACCGCATCGCGGTCGCCACGCACAAGAGCCAGGCCCAGGTCAACGCCGCGGCCGCCGCGATCCAGAGGGAGTACGAGCAGAAGGTGAAGGACTATCTCTCGGAGCGGGGCTTCATGCTGGAGGCCGGCAACGTGACCCGCATCGACATGCCCACCGTGGTCCGGCGCAACGGGCCGATGGTCAAGCCGATCGCCCAGGTTTTCGACCGCTACGCGACCCAGCGCCGCTATCAGTCCATCGACATCATCGGCGCCGTGCTCTCCTTCGCGCAGACGGCGGTCAAGTACAAGGAGCCCGAGGACGTCTACAAGGGCAAGCACACGGGCGGCATCCTGCCGCCGATCACGACGGTCGTCATGGGCTGGGGGGACTGCGACACGAAGACCGCGCTGGTCTCGTCGATCCTCTCCAATTGGGGGCAGATGCGCATGGTCGGCGTCTCCGTCCCCGGCCACTACCTGATGGGCGTGCTGCAGATCCCCGACAAGGGGGATCTCTACGTGGAGTACAAGGGCCTGCAGTACATCCTGCTGGAGCCGGCCGGCCCGGGCTGGTTCCCGCCGGGCCGCGTCGCCGACGAGACCGTGGCCCAGCTCAACGCGAGCGACGGCTACAAGATGTACCCGTTCTTCTAGGAGGCGTCCATGTTCACGACCCGCGTCGTCGTCAGTCTGTTCGACTTCATCCTGATGGTGGTGATGTCGGCCTTCGTCATCGCGCTGACCTACCGGATCTTCGTCAAGGCGAATCCGGACTTCCACATGGGACAGGAGATCAAGAAGGGCAACCTCTCGGTCGGCATCCTGATGGCCGCGATCCTGATCAGCGCGTCCTACATCCTGATGGCGGGGACCGAGTCCTCGATCAACATGTTCCGCATGCACATGCTGGCCCCGTCCGCCGACGACGAGAGCATGTTCCGCATCGGGGCGCTGATCTTCGCGCACCTGTCGATCTCGATGATGCTCGCCGTGGTCTCGATCTCGGTGACCCTGCGCATGTTCGGGCGCCTGGAGCGCGAGCTGCGCGCGGGCAAGGAGCTGCAGGCGGGCAACGTCGCCGTGGGCGTCCTGCTCTCCGCGGTCGTCATCATCTCCTCGATGTACGTGCGCGAAGGGGTGAGCGCTCTCTCGAAGGCCCTGACGCCGCAGCCGTCCATCGGGCGCATCGAAATCGGCAAATAGGTTACAATTCCTCTACGCCCATGGCCAAAACGACCGGTTCCCCCGTCTGGCGCGACAACTTCGCGGAGCTCAAGAAGCCGCTCGTGCGCGAGGAGGCCCGCGTGGAGGCCTCCCGGTGCCTCTACTGCTACGACGCGCCCTGCGTGAAGGCCTGCCCCACGCACATCGACATCCCGCGCTTCATCCGCCAGATCGCCGCGGCCGACCCGCTCGGGTCGGGCCAGACGATCCTCGAGGCCAACGCGCTGGGCCACTCCTGCGCGCGCGTCTGCCCCGTCGAGGTGCTCTGCGAGGGCGACTGCGTCTACCACGACTGGCACGAGAAGCCGATCCAGATCGCGCGGCTGCAGCGCTACGCGACCGACGCGGTGCACGCGGACGACGCGCTCCCGTTCGAGCCGGGCGAGGACAACGGCAAGCGCGTCGCGGTCGTCGGCGCGGGGCCGTCGGGGGTCGCGTGCGCGGTGTACCTGCGCCGGCTCGGCTACGCGGTCACCATCTTTGAGAAACGTCCTCTACCCGGCGGCCTGAACACGTTCGGCGTGGCCGAGTACAAGATGGACGAGAAGACGTCGCTCGAGGAGCTCCGCCTGCTGTTCCGGCTGGGCTGCGACGTGGTCACGGGCAAGGAGATCGGCAAGGACCTCAAGGCCGAAAAGCTCCTCAAGGATTTCGACGCGGTGTTCCTCGGCGTGGGTCTGGCCAAGGCGAAAGGGTTGGGCATCCCGGGCGAGGACCTGCCCGGTGTCACGGACGCGCTCGCCTTCATCGAGCGGGTCAAGAACCACGACGGCAAGATTTTGGAAGCGAGCAAGGCCACCGTCGTGATCGGCGGGGGGAATACGGCGATCGATGCTTGCACTCAATCTTCTCGCACCGGAACTGCCCAAGTCGTTCTCGCTTACCGGAGAGGCCGCGCGGATATGTCCGCCTATGATTTCGAGATCGAGCTGGCCAAGGTCGACGGCGCTTCCCTGCTCATGAACGCCGCTCCTAAACGGATCCTCGGCAAGAAGAAAGTCGAGGGCGTGGAGTTCGCGCGAACCAAGACGGTGAACGGCAAATTAGTCGAAACGAAAGAGACTTTCACGGTGAAGTGCGATCGGGTGATCAAGGCGATCGGACAAGAGAAAGACTCGAAGATCGCCGAGCTGTTCAGGGTAGCGACGAACGGCAATGGGACGGTCAAGGCGGACGGAAAGACTTTGGCCACGTCGAATCGGAAGATATTCGCCGGCGGGGACCTGATCAACGGCGGAAAGGAAGTGGTCAACGCCGCGGCCGACGGGAAGCGCGCGGCGTGGGGCATCCACGCTTCGCTCCATCCCGGAGCGAAGCCCGGCCCGGACGATGCGTATTGGGTCTCGACCATAGAGGGAAGAATAGTCGCGCCGATCATGCCGCGCGAGGAGCACGCATGAAGCAGTCAGCCAAGCCGGCCAAGCGCGCGAAGATCGACACGTCGGTCGATTGCGCGGGGATCAAGTCCCCGAACCCGTTCTGGCTGGCCTCCGCGCCGCCGGCGAACTCGGGCGCGCAGGTGATGCGCGCCTTCGAGTACGGCTGGGGCGGAGCGGTCTGGAAGACTTTGGGCCAGGACCCGCCCGTCATCAACGTGACGTCGCGCTACGGCTCCTTCGATTTCGGCGGGCAGAAGATCGCGGGCTTCAACAACATCGAGCTCATCACGGACCGGCCGCTGGCGGTCAACCTCAAGGAGATCTACGAGGTCAAGAAGAAGTTCCCGGACCGCGCGGTCGTCGCCTCGCTGATGGTCCCGTGCGAGCGCGAGGCGTGGCACGAGATCGTGAAGAAAGTCTGCGACGTCGGCTCCGACGGCATCGAGCTCAACTTCGGCTGCCCGCACGGGATGTCCGAGCGCGGCATGGGCGCGGCCGTGGGCCAGGTGCCCGAGTACGTGAAGATGGTGACCGAGTTCGTGAAGGAGAAGTCCACGGTCCCCGTGCTCGTCAAGCTGACGCCGAACGTGGCCGACGTGCGCTTCGCGGCGCGCGCGGCCAAAGAGGGCGGCGCCGACGGCGTGTCCCTCATCAACACGATCAACTCGCTGATGGGCGTCAACGTCGAGACGCTGGTGCCCAAGTTCGCCGTCGGCGGCAAGGCGGCGCACGGCGGCTACTGCGGCCCCGCGGTCAAGCCCATCGCCCTGAACATGGTGAGCTCGATCGCGACGGACCCGGCCACGTTGGGACTGCCCATCTCGGGAATCGGCGGGATCTCGACTTGGTCTGACGCGGTCGAGTTCATGCTCTTGGGCTCCTCTTCCGTCCAGCTGTGCACCGCGGTCATGCATCACGGCTTCCGGATCGTGGAAGATTTACAAGCCGGCCTCGAGGGGTGGATGCGACGGCAGAACTTCACCAAGACCACGGACTTCATCGGCAGAACGGCTCCCGACATCGTGGAGTGGAAGCATCTCAATCTTCACCATAAGACCGTCGCGGCGATCGATAAAGACAAGTGCATCGGCTGCGATGTGTGTTATGTCTCTTGCAATGACACCACGCATCAGTGCATCGCGATCGATAAGAGGGGGGGCAACCGCAAGCCCCACGTCGTGCAGTCCGACTGCGTCGGGTGCAATCTTTGTTCATTGGTCTGCCCGGTCGACGGCTGCATCACGATGACCGAGGTCAAGACGGGCCTCAAGCCTCTGACGTGGGAAGAGTACACGAAGAACGGGATGAAGGGCTACACGAAGGTGTACGAGTCCCACTGATGCCTCCGGAAACCGACAACCTCCGCGTCGAGGAGCTGCATCTCGCCGACCAGAAGGACCGCGAGAAGGTCTATTCCTCCGACAAGGACGTCGCCGCGCTCAAGGAGCGCGACGCGGCGCGCCGCAAGGAGGTCCTCGAGCTCATCGGACGCGGCGAGGTCAACACTCAGAACGATCTTTACCGGACCGCGGTGATCTTCCTGCACGGGGTCGAGCCGAAGGATTTCCTGACCTCGCACCGCTTGGCCGTGATCTCGTCCATCCAAGGCCACCGCGCCGCGCGCTGGCTCGCCGCGGCGAGCCTGGACCGCTTCCTGATGTCGATCGGGCTGCCGCAGACCTACGGCACGCAGTTCGAGCACAACCTGGAGGACAACCGCTACCAGCTGCGCCTGCCGATCGACGACTCGGCGGTCCTGCACTTTGAAAAACGATTTTTCGGCGTCCCATCCGTGATGGAAAGACTCGCTCAACTCAACCGCAGAATCGCAGGATAAATCGACTTGCTCCGGAGCAAGTAACTTTCGAAGTTCCGTCAGGAGAAAACAACATGGCCCGAAACGTGAAGGTCGGACTCATCCAGGCGTCGTGCCCGTGGTCGACGCCCAAGCACTCGCTGGCCCAGATCAAGAAGCTGATGACCGACAAGCACGTGGCCATGATCGAGACCGCCGCCAAGAAGGGCGTGCAGATGATCGGCTTACAAGAGATTTTTTACGGCCCCTACTTTTGCGCGGAACAAGACGCCAAGTGGTACGACACGGCCGAGCGCATCGACGGGCCCACCACGAAGCTGATGCAGAAGCTCGCGAAGAAGCATCAGATGGTCATCGTCTCGCCGATCTATGAGACGCCGTCGACGGGGACTTACTACAACACCGCGGCTGTCATCGACGCGGACGGCTCGCTCTCCGGCATCTACCGCAAGAACCACATCCCGCACTGCGCGCCGGGCTTCTGGGAGAAGTTCTACTTCAAGCCCGGAAACCTGGGCTACCCCGTCTTCCAGACGCGCTACGCGAAGGTGGGCGTCTACATCTGCTACGACCGCCACTTCCCCGACGGCGCTCGCGTGCTGGGCCTCAACGGCGCGGAGATCGTGTTCAACCCGAGCGCCACGGTGAAGGGCCTCTCGCAGTATCTCTGGAAGCTCGAGCAGCCCGCGCACGCGGTGGCCAACCAGTACTTCGTCGCCGCCTCCAACCGCGTCGGCGTCGAGAAGCCCTGGAACATGGGCGAATTCTACGGCCAGTCCTACATCTGCGACCCGCGCGGCCAGATGCTGGCCGTCGGCTCCCACGACAAGGACGAGCTCGTGACCGCGACCGTGGACTTCGACCAGATCCTCGAGGTGCGCAAGGTCTGGCAGTTCTTCCGCGACCGCCGGCCCGAGACGTACGGCGAGCTCGTCCAGCAGCTGCCCTAACCGATGAGCCGGCTGACCGAGGTCTTCCTCGACGCGGAGCTGCACGACCACTCCGAGCCGATCACGAAGTCGCCCTATTGGAACAAGGACATCGCCGCGGTGGGGAAGGCCCACCGGACGTGGGCCACGAAGGACTTCGCCGTGCTGTGGATCAGCATGAGCGCCTGCATCCCGACCTACATGCTGGCGTCCTCGCTGATCGCCGAGGGCATGAACTGGTGGCAGGCCGTCCTGACCATCTTCCTCGGCAACGTGATCGTGCTGGCGCCGATGATCCTCAACGCCCACGCGGGCACCAAGTACGGGATCCCGTATCCGGTCTATTGCCGCCCGTCGTTCGGGATCTTGGGGGCGAACGTGCCGGCGGTGCTTCGCGCGCTCGTTGCCTGCGGCTGGTTCGGCATCCAGACCTGGATCGGGGGAGCCGCGATCTACAAGCTGCTCGGCCTGGCCTTCCCGGCCATGGTCGGAGCACCGCCCGTTTTCGAAGGGCTCAACGGAGGACAGTGGGGCTGCTTCCTGTTCTTCTGGGCCATCAACATGTTCGTGATCTACAAGGGCGTCGAGTCGATCCGCATGCTGCTCAACGTCAAGGCGCCGCTGCTGATCGCGCTCGGCCTCGCCCTGCTCGCCTGGGCGTACGTGCAGGCGGGGGGCTTCGGCCGCATGCTCTCGACGCCCTCGGCCTTCGCCGCCGGCCAGCCCAAGGCGGGCCATTTCTGGGCCTTCTTCGTGCCGGCGCTGACCGGCATGATCGGCTTCTGGGCGACTCTCTCCCTGAACATCCCCGACTTCTCGCGCTACGCGAAGTCGCAGAAGGACCAGGTCTGGGGCCAAGCCCTCGGCCTGCCCCTGACCATGGGCCTGTACAGCTTCATCGGCGTGGCCGTCACTTCGGCCACCGTCGTCATCTACGGCAAGGAGATCTGGGACCCGGTCGAGCTCATCGCGATGTTCAAGAACCCCGTCGTGCTCACGATCGCGCTCCTCTCGCTCGTGCTCGCGACGCTGGCGACGAACATCGCGGCCAACGTCGTCGGACCGGCCAACGACTTCGCGCACCTGTGGCCCGAGAAGATCACCTTCCGCATCGGCGGCTACATCACGGGAGTCATCGGCATCCTGATCCAGCCCTGGAAGCTCATCGCCGACCCGACGGGCTACATCTTCACGTGCCTGGTCGCCTACTCGTCGCTGCTGGGCTCGGTCGGCGGCATCCTGATCGCGGACTACTTCCTCATCCGGCGCGGCAAGCTCTCGGTGCGCGAGCTGTACGAGAAGAACGGCGAGTACTGGTACGCGGGCGGCGTCAACGGCGTGGCCCTGATCGCGCTGGTCCTCGGCGTGGCGCCCGTGATCCCGGGATTCCTCGGGACGGTCAAGCTGATGACGGTCGCGCCGTTCTGGATCTCGCTGTACAACTACGCCTGGTTCATCAGCTTCGGGATATCCTTCGCGGCGTACCTCGTCTTCATGAAGTGGGGAGAGAACTCATGAGCTACGACCTGATCGTCAAAAACGGCACCGTCGTCTCCGCCTCGGACACCTTCATCGCCGACGTCGCCGTCTCCGGCGGCAAGGTCGCCGCGGTGGGCAAGATCGCCGGCGACGCGAAAAAGGTCGTGGAGGCCAAGGGGAAGGTCGTCGTCCCCGGCGGCATCGACGTGCACACCCACTTCGACATGCCGTTCATGGGCGCCACCACGATCGACACGTTCTCGACGGGCTCGACGGCCGCGGCCTGCGGCGGCACCACCTCGATCGTGGACTTCGCGATCCAGAAGAAGGGCGAGACCCTGCGCGGCGCCCTCGACGACTGGCACAAGCGCGCCGACGGCAAGACCGCGGTCGACTACGGCTTCCACATGATCGTGACGGACTTCCCGGAGAAGGAAGCCAAGGAGATGGACAAGCTCGTCGGCGAGGGCATCGTCTCCTTCAAGCTGTTCATGGCCTATCCCGGCATCTTCATGTCGGACGACACGACGATCTTCAAGGCGCTCCTGCGCACCAAGGAGAACGGCGGCATGATCTGCATGCACGCCGAGAACGGGTCGGTGATCGACGTCCTGGTCCAGAAGGCGCTCGCCGAGGGGAAGATCGCGCCCGAGTGGCATGCGCTCACGCGGCCGATGACGGCCGAGGCGGAAGCCACGCACCGCGCGATCGCCCTGGCCGAGATCGCGGGCGTGCCGATCTACTTCGTGCACCTGTCCGCCGGCGACGCCATGGAGGAGGTCCGCGCGGCGCGCGCCCGCGGCCTGCCGGTGTTCGCGGAGACTTGTCCTCAATATCTCTACCTCTCCGAGGACGACTATCGCAGGCCGGGCTTCGAAGGAGCCAAGTTCGTCATGTCGCCGCCCCTTCGTCCGATGGGCAACTCCGAGCGCCTGTGGAACGGGCTCGTCCGCAACGACCTCCAGGTCGTCTCCACCGACCACTGCTCATTCTGCATGAAGGCCGCGACGAACCAGCCGGGCAAGGAGCTCGGCAAGGACTCCTTCGCCAAGATCCCCAACGGCGCCCCCGGCGTCGAGTACCGCATGCTCCTGCTCTGGGACGCGGTGCAGAAGGGGCGCATCTCCGAGAACCGCTTCGTCGAGATCACGTCCGCGAACCCCGCGAAGCTGTTCGGCCTGCACCCGCGCAAGGGGCACCTGAACCCGGGCGCCGACGCCGACATCGTGGTCATCGACCCGAACAAGCCGCACACCTTCTCGGTCAAGAACCACCACTCGGCCGCGGACTACAACCCGTACGAGGGCGTGACCGTCAAGGGCTCGATCCGCGACGTGTTCTCGCGCGGCGACGCGCTCGTCGAGGGCGGCAAGTGGGTGGGCAAGACCACGCACGGCAAGTTCCTCAAGCGCACGCCGCGCTCATACTGACATGCGCGCCGTCGCGGCGGTGATCGCCGGCGCGCTCCTCTCCGCAGGATGCGCCTCGACGCCGTTGATTCAGGCGGTCAAATCCGGGAATTCCGGCCAGGTCTCCTCGCTTCTCGACGCGGGAGCCGACGTGAAGCCGCTCGACCCGGTGTGGGGATACTCCGCGCTGGAACTCGCCGCGTGCGACGGCAACGAGGAGATCGTCAAGGAGTTTATTCGCCACAAGACCGACCTCAACGGCGTCACCGCGACGCCCTTGTACCGCGCGGCCACTTGTCCTCCTCGACACCCCGGGGTGGTCAAGATGCTGCTCGATGCGGGCGCGAAGGTCGACGATCTCTCGATCTCATTGATCTCAAACCCGTCCTACGTCAGCGAGAATCCGGCGATCGCCCGAATGATCAAGCTGGCGCAGGATCGACAGCTCGGCTTATCCGCGGCGGCCCCGGCCGAACCGGACCCGCAGCCGCCGTCGTCCTCGAGTGCCGCGACCGACGAGAACCCGGCCGCGCCAGGCGCAAAGCCGTGGTGGGGGAAATAGAATCTTGAAAATCGCTCTTCTTGCCGTCCTTGTCCTCGCCGCCGCCTGCGCGTCGATGCCGATGACGACGGCCGTCGACACGGGGAACTCCGCCGAGGTCTCCCATCAGTTGGCGCAGGGCGCCGATCCGAACGCTCCAGACGAGCACGGCGCGACGCCTCTGGGCTACGCGGCGTACCGGGGCCGCGCCGACATCGCCGAGGAGCTCCTCGCTCACGGAGCCCGCGTCGATCAGCCGATCAAGAGCGGCAACACGCCGCTGCTGATCGCCGTTTGGAACGGACATCTCGACGTCGCCGCGGTCCTCCTCAAACACGGCGCCTCTCTCACCGCAGCCGGCAACCGGGGGACTTCCGCGCTCATGCGCGCGGTCCAGACCGGCCGCGTAGACGTCGTCCGCGGGGTCATCAAGCTTGGCGCCGACGTCCACGAGGCGACGGCGACTGGCGACACTCCCGTCACCCTCGCGACCTACACCAATCACCCCGACATCGTCGCGGCTCTCGTCGACGCGGGGGCCAAGCCCATCGGCGTGCAGGGCCGCGTCGGTCTGTCCCTCAGCGCGAATCAAATGGGGGAGATAGGCGTCTGGCAGACCGTGCCGGGCTCTCCCGCGGCGCTCGCGGGCCTCAGGTCCGGAGATATTGTCCGCGAGATCGACGGACAATCCACGGCCGGCCTCGCCATCGCTCAGGCGGTCGCTCGGCTGCGCGGCGACCCCGGCGCTCCCGTCGATCTGACCGTGGAGCGCGCCGGTCAGGGCCGCCTGTCATTCACCGTCGTCCGCGACAGCGTGGGCGTCGGCTCGCCTGCATCGGGCACCCTCCCCCCGGCCGCCACGAAGGGGGAATGGTGGCAGCAATAGCCCGCCTCGCGCCGCTGGCCTTTCTCGCCCTCGCCGCAGGCTGCGGCGGCGCGACGTTGGTCATGACGAACCCGACCGTGCCGCCCAAGGAGCCCCCGCGCCTCACCGCGGTCGTCGCCAGCGGCGCCCCGGCCGACTTTCCGTCCAGGCTCGAGGCGGAGCTCAGGAGCCGCGGCTACGGCATTCTGGACCACGTGAATACCTCCGCCCTGCTGACGAAGCTCGGCGCGGCAGAGGACGCCGCGACGAACCCGCAGGTCTTAGCCGCGCTCAAGATTCGCCGGATCGACTCCGTGATGAAGGTCGTCGTCCAGCCCACGTCTGAAAGCTCGAAATTGCTCGACAAGGTCGAGCTGAGCCTGACGAGCGCCGACGGTCAGATCTTGACGTCGTTTGTCTGGACGAACTCCTGGGGAGGCGCGCCGACGTCGGGGGCCGACAGCTTGATGCGGCTCTCCGTCGCCGACGCCGCGCGCGAGGTGGCAGCGGCGTTGGCGCGCCAACTCGGACCGCCCGGAGTCCCCGCGACGGTCTTGAACGAAGACACCGACGAGCGACAAGCGCCGGCGGTCTCCGCCGCGCCGGCCGCGGACGTCTCAGCTCCAGGGGCGGTCGCGGCGCCCGCAAAGCCGTGGTGGCAGTAGAAATCTCTCGTCGTGCGCTCCGACGAGGAATTGATATAATCTGATCAGTTCGCACCGGAGGAAAACCCCTATGCCCGCCGCCGCCAAGACGAAGACCGCTCCCGCCGCGAAGTCCGCCTCTTCCGCCGCCCCGACCGAGCTCCTGCAGTTCATCGGAGGCAAGTGGGTGCGCGGCTCCGGCACGCGCGAGATCGTCTCGACCAACCCCGCCGACACCCGCCAGGTGCTCGCCAAGTTCGTCTCGGCCGACAAGAACGACGCCGCCAAGGCGATCGCCGCCGCGCAGGCGGCCTTCCCGGCCTGGCGCGACACGCCGGCGCCCCAGCGCGGCCGCGTGCTCATGCGCGCCGCCCAGATCCTGCGCGAGCGCAAGGAGGACCTGGCTCGCCTCATGACGCGAGAGGAGGGCAAGATCTATCCCGAGGCCTTGGGCGAGATGGAGAAGGGGATCACTCTGGTCGAGTGGTTCGCCGGCGAGGGCCTGCGCCTGGGCGGCGTGTCCATGCCCTCCGAGCTGCCCAAGAACATGCTCTACACGACCCGCCACCCGCGCGGCGTCGCCTCGATCATCACCCCGTGGAACTTCCCGTTCGCGATCCCGGCCTGGAAGATCGCTCCGGCGCTGGTCTCCGGCTGCACCGTCGTCTTCAAGCCCGCCTCGCTCGTGCCCGCCATGGCCGTCGAGTTCGTGAAGATCCTCGACGAGGCCGGCCTGCCCAAGGGCGTGATCAACCTCCTGCTCGGCTCCGGCTCCTCGATGGGCGACTGCCTGGTCGAGGACCCGCGCGTGAAGGTCGTCTCCTTCACCGGCTCCAACGAGATCGGCCGCCGCGTGCACACCATCGCCGGCGCCCGCGGCATCCCGGTCACCTGCGAGATGGGCGGCAAGAACCCCGCCGTGATCTGGGGCGACGCGGACCTGAAGCTCGCGCTCGCCGGCGTCATGAAGGGCGCCTTCGGCTCGACCGGCCAGCGCTGCACCGCGACCTCGCGCCTCGTGCTCGACGAGCGCGTCGCGGACCAGTTCCTCGGCCTGCTCCTGGCCGAGATCAAGAAGATCAAGATCGGCGACGGCCTCGCGGAGGGCATCGGCATGGGTCCGGCCGTCGACGAGTCGCAGATGAACACCGACCTCGAGTACATCGAGATCGCCAAGAAGGAAGGCCACAAGCTCCTGTGCGGCGGCAAGCGCCTGACGGACGGCGCGCTCCAGCACGGCTACTTCGTCGAGCCGACCGTGTTCGACAACGTGAAGCCCAAGTCGCGCCTGTGGCAGGAGGAGGTCTTCGGACCCGTCCTCGCCGTGGCGCGCGCCAAGACCTTCGAACAGGCCCTCGAGCTCGCCAACGACTGCCCGTTCGGCCTGACCTGCGCGATCTACACGCAGGACCTCACGCTGGCCATGCGCTTCTCCGAGAGCATCGAGGCCGGCATGGTCCACGTCAACAGCCCCACGATCGGCGGCGAGGCGCAGGTGCCGTTCGGCGGCGTTAAGGGCTCCGGCGTCGGCGAGCGCGAGATGTCCAAGGAAGGCCTGCACTTCTACACCGAGCTCAAGACCGTCTTCCTCGACTACACGGGCGCGAGCCGCTCCTCGAACATCTACTGACGTGACGCCTTTGGCCGCGGCGGCAGTGGGGGGATTGGCCGGGTTGGCCGGCGCCGCGTTGGCGCACGTCCTGGCCGTCCTCGCCGCCCGCCACGGCGCCGCGGAGTGGCTGCACGGCCCCTTCGGTCCGCCCTTCTTCTCCGCGGCGCTGTACACCGGCGTGTTCTACGGGGCGATCGGCGCCGCCGCCGGCAAGAGACCGGCCGCGGCCGGCATGATCGGCGGCTGTCTCGGACTGCTCGCGCCGCTGTACGTGCTGACGCGCTACGGCGGCTGGACGCCCGACCAGTGGCGCTACGTCATGCTCGCCTGCTACATCGTCGCCATCTGGGGGACCATCGCGGCCATCGGAGCCCTGGCCCGCCCGAAGGCCTGGCGCGGAGCCGTCGCCGCCGTGGCGGGGTCCCTCGCCGGTTACGCCGTGCTGGCCGGCTTGATCGCCGTATTCAAGACCTTGCGCGCGACCGGCGCCCCGGTCGGGTTCGCCGCGCCCCTCGTCAATCTGCTGGACGGCCTGCTCTCCGGAGCGGGCCTGTGCCTCGCCCTGTCGCTTGATGGCCGCCTTTCAAGGAGAACGTCATGACCCCCGCCAAGACCGCCGCGCCCAAGCCCGCGTCCAAATCCGCGGAGATGTCCGCCGCCGAGAGCGCCGCGCTGCGCGCCAAGCACGTGCTGCCCCTGCCCGGACCCATGTTCGCGCGCCCCATCCAGATCGTCGAGGGCCGCATGCAGTTCCTGTACGACGAGAACGGCAAGGAGTACCTGGACGGCTTCGCCGGCGTCGCCACGGTCTCCATCGGCCACTCGCATCCGCACTTCACGCGCGCGCTGAAGGCGCAGATCGACAAGCTCCAGCACAACCCGCCGCTGTACCTGCACCCCGGCGTGGGCACGCTGGCCAAGCGCCTGGCGGAGAAGGCCAAGGCGGTCAATCCGGCCATGGAGGTCTGCTTCTTCACGAACTCGGGCTCCGAGGCCAACGAGACGGCCGCTTTGCTCGCCAAGATCCACACGAAGCGCCACGAGTTCGTCGCCGTGCAGCGCTCCTATCACGGCCGCACGCTGCAGACCGTCGCGCTGACGGGACAGCACACCTGGCGCAACCTCGAGCCCTATCCCGCCGGGGTCTCGTTCACGCCGACCGACTACGCGTACCGCTTCGAAGGCACGCCGGAGCAGAGCACCAAGGCCGCTCTCAAGGGCCTGGCCGACGTCCTGAAGACGTCGACCTCCGGCAAGATCGCCGCCTTTTTCGCCGAGACCATCATGGGCGTGGGCGGCGCGATCGTTCCCGGGAAGACCTACTTTCCGGAAGCGATTGAATTAATCCACAAGCACGGCGGCCTCTACGTCTGCGACGAGGTCCAGACCGGCGTGGGCCGCACGGGCGAGCACTTTTTCGGCATCAACCACTGGGACGCCAAGCCCGACATCATCGTGATGGCCAAGGGCCTCGGCAACGGCTACCCGATCGGCGCGGTGATCACGACGCCCGAGATCGCGGCCTCCGTGAAGGGCCTGCTCCACTACAACACCTTCGGCGGCGGCCCCATGGCCTGCGCGGCCGCGCACGCGGTAATCGACGTGATCGAGAACGAGAAGCTCGCGGGCAACGCCAAGAAGGTCGGCGCGCGCCTGAAGTCCAACCTCGACAAGGTCGCGGCCAAGTCGACGAAGGTCGGCGACGTCCGCGGCATGGGCCTCATGCTCGGCGTCGAGCTGGTCAAGGACAAGAAGACCAAGGAGCACGCGCCTGAGCTCGCCGTCTCGGTCGTCGAGAAGATGAAGGACCTGGGCGTGCTCGTCGGCAAGGGCGGCCTCGAGGGCAGCACCGTCCGCATCAAGCCGCCGCTGTGCATCACGGAGCAGGACGCCGACCGCATCGCCTCGGCCTTCGAGCAAGCGCTCGCCGATGCCTGAAGCCGCCCTGCGGCGCGCGCTGGGCCGGTGGTGCTTCGCCCTAGGCCTGGCGCAGCTGCTGCCGGTCGCCTTCGTCTGGCTCTCGTCCGGGGGACCCGCGCCCGTGCTGGCGGCCGCGCGGACGTGGAGCCTCTTCTTCTACATCCACTTCATCGTCCTGGTGGCGGGGGGACTCGGGCTCCAAGCCTGGAGCGCGTCGCGCGCCAAGCTGTTCTACGGCGGGCCGCTGATCGACTTCCTGATCGGCGTGACCGGGTTCATGATCCTCGAGACGATCTCCGGGCTCGCGCTGCGCAGCGGCGCCGGGCCGTCGTGGCCGGCCCTGCTTCCGGGCCTCGCGCTGATTATCTTCGGCGTCCGCCTCGGCACCGGCCGGCCCTTGCTGGGCTCGTAGCGAAGTCGAATTCTTCCGAGGACGGTTTTGACACAGAATCGTGTCAAAACCTCCGAGGGGAGAATTGAAAACGCCGGGGCGGCATCCCTGACGGAGCCCGATCCAGCGTGATTTGATAGGATAAGCGCCTCATGGGCTCCAAAACTCAGAAGGCGATCGCGCTGGCGGACAAGTTCGGCGCGCACAATTACCACCCTCTTCCCGTCGTGATCGCCCGCGCCAAGGGCGTGTTCGCGTGGGACGTGGAGGGGAAGCGCTACTTCGACTTCCTGTCCGCCTACTCGGCGCTCAATCAAGGACACAACCATCCCAGGATCGTCGCGGCCGCCAAGGCCCAGCTCGGCAAAGTCGCGCTCACGTCGCGCGCGTTCCACAACGACCGCCTCGGGCCGTTCCTGGAGAAGCTCTGCAAGCTCACCGGAATGGACCGCGCGCTGCCCATGAACTCCGGCGCCGAGGCCGTCGAGACCGCGATCAAGGCCATGCGCCTGTGGGGCTACAAGTCCAAGGGCGTCGACGCCGACAAGGCCGAGATCATCGTCTGCGAGCACAACTTCCACGGCCGCACCACCACCATCGTCGGCTTCTCCTCGGACGAGGACTCCTGGAACGGCTTCGGCCCCGCCACGCCGGGCTTCGTCAAGGTGCCCTACGGCGACGCCGACGCGCTGAAAGCCGCCATCAACATGAACACGGTCGGCTTCCTGGTCGAGCCCATCCAGGGCGAGGCCGGCGTCGTGATCCCGCCGCCGGGCTACCTGAAGAAGGTCCGCAAGCTCTGCTCCACCTACCGCGTCTTGATGTGCGCCGACGAGATCCAGACCGGCCTCGGCCGCACCGGCAAGATGTTCGCCTGCGAGCACGAGGGCGTGACTCCGGACTTGTTCATCCTGGGCAAGGCCCTGTCGGGGGGGCTTTACCCCGTCTCGGCGGTCGTCGGCTCCGACGCCGTGCTCGGCCTGTTCACGCCCGGCAGCCACGGCTCGACCTTCGGCGGCAGCCCCATGGCCGCGGCCATCGGCGAAGCCGCGCTCGACGTCCTGATCAAGGAGAACCTGCCGCGCAAGTCCGCCGAGCTCGGCGAGTTCATGCTCGGCCAGCTGAAAACGCTGCGCCACCCGCGCCTCAAGGAAGTCCGCGGCCGCGGCCTCATGCTGGCGCTCGAGTTCGACGCGCCCGTGCGTCCGCTGGTCGAGGAGCTCATGAAGCGCGGCCTGCTGGCCAAGGACACCCACGAGAACACCCTGCGCCTCGCGCCGCCGCTCGTCGTCACTCGCGCCCAGCTCGCCGCCGCCTTCCGGATCATCCGCGAGGCCGTCGCGGCGTTCCCCGAGTGAGCGCTGCTCCCGCTCCCGGCCTCTGCGGCGACTGCCGCCACGCGCGGACGCTGACGTCCTCGTCGGGCGCGACGTTCTACCAGTGCCTGCTCGCGGAGACCGATCCGCGTTTCCCCAAGTGGCCGCGCCTGCCCGTCCTCTCGTGCTCCGGCTACGAGCCCGGAGAGGGCGAGGCGCTGGCGTAAGCCGGACGCATTTTCGTCAAGAGTTCGTCACACACCGACGGGCGCGCCTGCTATAATAAATCACCTTGTCCGGCGACATACTTCTCGAGATCGGCCCCGTCTCCAAGTCCTTCGGGGCCGCCCAGATCCTTCGCGACGTGCACCTGACGGTGCGCAAGGGCGAGTTCATGACCTTGCTCGGCCCGTCGGGCTGCGGCAAGACGACCACCCTGCGCATCGTGGCCGGCTTCGAGAGCCCCGACTCCGGACGCGTGCGGCTCGACGGCATCGACGTGACCGACCAGCCGCCCTACGAGCGCGACGTCCACACCGTCTTCCAGCACTACGCGCTGTTCCCGCACCTCGACGTCGCCGGCAACATCGCCTTCGGCATGCGCATGGATAAAGTGCCCGAAGAGGAAATCAAGAAGCGCATCCCCGAGGCCCTGGCCATGGTCCAGCTCGCGGGCTTCGAGAAGCGCCGCACGACGTCGCTCTCCGGCGGCCAGATGCAGCGCGTCGCGCTCGCGCGCGCCATCGCCGGGCGCCCCTCGATCCTGCTGCTCGACGAGCCCCTCGGCGCGCTCGACCTCAAGCTGCGCAAGGAGATGCAGCTCGAGCTCAAGCGCCTCCAGAAGAAGCTCGGCATCGCGTTCGTCTACGTGACCCACGATCAAGAAGAGGCGATGACCATGTCCGACCGCATCGCCATATTCAACCACGGCCGCATCGAGCAGATCGGCACGCCCGGCGAGATCTACGAGATGCCCAAGACCTCCTTCGTCGCCGACTTCATCGGCGGCGCCAACATCCTGACCGCGAAGGTCCTGCCCGGCGCCGAGGGCCGCGCGCACCTGCTGCTCGAGGACGAGCACGACATCGACGTGCCCCTGGATCCCGGCGAGGTGCTCCCCGAGGTCGGCGCGCGCGTGAAGGTCGGCATCCGCCCCGAGCGCGTGAAGGTCTTCTACAAGGACGAGCTGCCCTTCGGCGCCCTGCGCTTCGACGGGACGCTCATGGACTCGGTCTTCCTCGGCGACGCCTGCCAGATCTATCTCCACATGTTCAAGAAGAAGCCGGACAACCTCGTGGTCGCGCTCGCCGGCGGCGACCGCTACGCGGTCCACGACGACATCGGCGTGCCGGTCATCGCCGCGGTCCAGCCCGAGGACGTGTACATCCTCGAACGCGCGGAATGAGCGCCGTCTCCCGCCGCGACTTCCTCAAGGCGGCCGTCCTCGCGCCCCTGCTGCCCGCCTTCCTCGACGCCTGCCGCCGCGCCGACAAGCGCCGCGTGGTCAACTTCTTCAACTGGTCCAACTACATCGGCAAGGACACGCTGCCGAACTTCACGAAGGAGACGGGCGTCGACGTCCGCTACGACATGTTCGCCGACGAGGAGGAGATGTTCGCCAAGCTCCGCGCCGGCGCGCGGGGCTACGACCTGATCGTCGTCGGCGACTACTTGATCCCGCGCTTTCGCGCCCTGAACCTGATCGACCCCATGCCGCCGGGCGTCCTCAAGAACCAGGGCAACCTCGCCCCGCGCTTCCGCCGCACGAGCTACGACCCCGACGAGTCGACGGTCCCGTACCTCTGGGGCACGACGGGCATCGCCTACAACCGCAAGAAGCTCAAGAAGCCGCCGACGTCGTGGTGGGACCTCTGGGACGAGAAGTACAAGGACCGCATCTCCATGCTCGACAACGTGCGCGACTGCATCGCCGTCGCGATGCAGCTGCTCGGCATCGAGCAGTCCACGCGCGACCCCGAGGATTTCCGCAAGATCCGCGAGCTGCTCTTGAAGCAGAAGCCCCTGGTCAAGCAGTACTCGAGCTCCTCGTACCTGAACAGCCTCGTGGCGGGGGAGATCGACCTCGCGATGACCTGGTCGGGCGACCTGTTCCAGGCCGCGCGCGACAACCCGGACCTCGACTACGTCATCCCGAAGGAAGGCACGTACATGTGGGTCGACTGCCTGGCGCTCATGCGCGGCTCGCACCACCGCGCCGACACGCTCCAGCTGATCGACTATCTCCTCGAGCCCAAGGTGGCCGCCGAAAACGCCGATTTCGTGCGCTACGCCTCGCCCAACGAGAAGGCCTGGCCGCTGGTCGACCCCGTCCTGCGCAAGGACCCGCGCGTCTACCCGCCGCCCAAGCAGATGGCCGCGCTCAAGCTCCACCACGTCCTCGATCCCGAGCAGTCCGAGCTCTGGAACGAGACGTGGGCCGACGTGAAAGTCGCCTGATGAACAAGGTCATGTCGTGGCTGCTCTCGGGGCGCAAGTCGCTGGCGAGCCATCTCCTGCTCGCTCCGGCGGCCCTGTGGCTGATCCTCTTCCTGGTGGTGCCCGCGATCGGCCTGGTCGCGCTGTCCTTCGCGCGCAACGGCGCCTACGGCGAGGTCGTCTGGTCGCTGAACCTCCAGAACTACGCGCGCGCCTTCGACCCCAAGTACATCCCCGTGCTCCTGCGCACCATCGCCTTCGCGGGCGCGACGACGACGATCTGCCTGCTCCTGGGCTACCCGCTGGCCTACTACCTGAGCTTCCGGGCGGGGAAATGGCGCAACGCTCTCATCATCGGGTTGATGGTTCCGTTCTGGACCTCCGCCCTCGTCGCGTTCTACTCCTGGATGATCATCCTGGGAAAGGAAGGGCTGCTGAACTCGGCGCTGCTCCGCTTCGGCTTCATTTCTTCTCCCATCGGGATCCTCTACACTCCGTTCTCCGTTCTGCTGGGTCTCGTCTACTTCTATCTTCCGTTCACCGTCCTGCCGCTGTACGGCTCCCTCGAAAAGGTGCCCCGCTCCTACGTCGAGGCCGCCTACGACCTGGGCGCCGACCGCTGGACCGCGTTCCTGAAGGTCACCTTGCCCCTGTCCCTGCCCGGCGTGATCGCGGGCGCCCTGCTCACCTTCATCCCCTGCCTCGGCGACTTCCTGACCGCCGAGCTGCTCGGCGGGCCGCGCTACTACCTGCTCGGCAACCTGATCTCCAACCAATTCCTGATGGCGCAGGATTGGCCGTTCGGCGCGGCGCTGACGACCCTCCTGCTCATCGGCCTCGTGCTCGGCCTGATGGCCTACCGGCGCTGGGAGCCCGAGGCATGAAGAAGGGCCGCGGCATGGGCTTCTACTGCGCGTGCCTCTACGCGTTCCTGTACCTGCCCCTGCTGGTCATGACGGCGTTCTCGTTCAACAACGCCCACCGCAACGTGGTCTGGCTCGGCTTCACGTTCAAGTGGTACACGGCTCTCTTCAAGGACGCCGAGCTCATGAACGCGATGGCGACGTCGCTGGAGCTCGCGGCGGCCGCGGCGGCGATCGCGGGCGCGCTCGGCATGCTCGCCGCGTACGCGCTCGTGCGCCACAAGCCGTTCAAGGGCCGCGAGGGCTACGCCGCCCTGCTCGACGCGCCGCTGATGATGCCCGAGGTCGCGCTCGGCGTCGGCCTCCTGAGCTTCCTCGTGCGCGCCGGCTTCGAGCTCGACTTCGGGGCGCTCGCCTGCGCGCACGCGCTGATCTGCCTGCCCTACACCGTCGGGGCGGTCCGGGCGCGCCTGAAGTCCGTGGGCAACGAGCGCCTGGAGGAAGCCGCGATGGACCTGGGCGCCAACGAGTGGGTGGCCTTCCTCAAGGTCACTTTGCCGCTCGCCATGCCCGCTCTCGTTTCCGGCTCGCTGCTCGCCTTCACGGTCAGCTTCGAGGACTTCGTGACGTCCTTCTTCCTCGCGGGCATCGGCATCGTGACTTTGCCCATCAAGATCTACTCGATGATGAAGTTCGGCGTCACGCCCGAGATCAACGCTCTGTCCGTCGTGCTCCTCATGGCCACCTTCGTCCTTCTCGGGCTCAACGCCTGGTTCGCCGCCCGCTCGGGCGACTCCGCGCGCGCATGAGCGCGCCGCATCCCCTCGACCGCCCCATCTGGGGAGCGCTGCGCACGGCGCACGCCTACATGGCGGAGGGCGACGAGCTCGCCTTGCGCTACCCCCGGGAGGTGTCGCCGCTGGCGGCTCTGCGCGAGCAAAGCCCCGAGGCCTACGCGTCCCTGGGCCGGCTCCTGGCGCCGGGGGAGGCGGCGGTCCTTTTCCTCACGGAGCCTCCGCGTCTCCCTGCGGGCTGGACGCTGGTGCGCGGCGGCGGGCTCGAGCAGCGCGTGTGCGAGCGCCTGATCGAGCCCACGCGTCCGGCTCCGGATGTCCAGCCGCTCGGTCCCGCCGACGTGCCCGAGATGCTGGCCTTGACCAAGCTCACCATCCCCGGCCCGTTCGCCGCGCGCACGATCGAGTTCGGCGGCTACGTGGGCGTCCGCGAGGGAGGCCGGCTCGTGGCCATGACCGGCCAGCGCACGCGTCCCGCGGGCTTCACCGAGGTCAGCGCCGTCTGCACTCATCCCGACGCGCGCGGCCGCGGCTACGCCGAGGCGCTGATCGCCGTCGTCTCTCGGAAGATATTCGCCCGCGGCGAGGTCCCGTTTCTCGGCGTGCGCCCGGACAACGAGGGCGCCAAGCGGGTCTACGACCGACTCGGCTTCAAGCTCCGGACCGTCATGCATCTGGCCGCCGTCGCGATGAACTATCCCCGGGGATAGTTCTGAACGGACGCGATCATTGTTATAATCCTCGCATGAACCGAATCCTCGTCCTGGCCGCCGTCGCGCTCCTCGCCGGACAAGCCCGCGCCGCCGCGCCCGCTCCCGCCCTCGAGAACGACTTCTCCGCCGCCAAGCGCGCCCTGCAGGCCGCGCGCCCCACGGCCTTCGCCGACGGGGAGGACACCGTCGACCACCTGCTCGAGCTCCTCGACGACTGGGACCAGAACGTGCGCGCCGCGGCCGCGAAGGCCCTGCGCGATTACGCGCCCACCGACCGCCGCGTCTCGGACCGCCTCGCCGGGATCATGGAGAACGGCAACGACAACCTCTTCGTGCGCAAGGAGGCGATCAAGAGCCTCTCGCCGCTGGCGTCGCAGTCCAACGACATCCGCCGGCGCATGATCGCCGTCGCCCAGGAGCCCAACAACCCGGACACCGTGCGCGCGATCGCCTGCAAGGCCCTGTACTCCACGCTGTTCCCGGGCAGCGCCGCCAACGACAGCCGCGACGCCCTTCTCGCGATCCTCGAGGAGAACAACGAGCGCCCCGCAGTCCGCGCCGGCGCCGCCTGGGGGTTGTTCCCCGACGCGGCCACCGGCCGCACGGCGGACGCGCTGCTCCGCGCCGCCGAGGATCAGTGGCTCGACGCCAACGCCCGCGCCGAGGCGATCAAGAGCCTGTACTTCGTGCTCGATCAGCGCCGCGCGATCGAGGACTCGCTGCGCGCGCTCGCCGACGAGGGGCTGACCGCCATGCCGGCCCGCTTCGCCGCCGTCGTCGTCTTCCACCGGGTCAACCAGGACCATGGCGTCGGCGACTGGCTGCAGGACCTCGCCAAGAACGCCTCCCCGGAGCAGATCCGCACGGCGGCCGTGCTGGCGCAGACGCCGGGCCTCACCGAGGAGCTGGCTCGCTACTTCCACTATACCCATCTCGACCGCCGCTCCCTCGACCCGCTCGAGAACGAATAGTCCGCCGTAAAGCGAAAGGCCCCGGAGGGGGATCCCTCCGGGGCCTTTTCGTTTTCGGATAGAGGTCTATTTCGCCTTCTCGGACTTCCCCGCGGGCGCAGGCGGCTCGACCGGCGCCTTCTTCTCGAGCGTCGCGTCGTCGTCCTCGGAGTCCTTCTCGACCGGAGCCTTCTCGACGGGCGCTTCCTTCGAGTCGACGGCCGGCGCCGGCGTCGCCGCCGGGATCGCCATGAGGCAGCGGCTGCCGTCGCCGGCGGAGCAGGAGAACCCGCCGTGCGCGATCGCGTGCGCGCCGTAGGCCGCGCCGATGACGAGCGCCAGCGCGATCAGTTTTCCGAGCAGGTTCTTGTCGTCGTTCATGCGTTCATTGTACCGCGGACCCGCTCGGGCGTCAAGGACGCGACATCCCTGCGGATTTGAGCCTTGAGCGCGTCCAGGGTGGGGAACTTCTTCTCGGCGCGGATCGCGTTCAGGAAGGTCAGAGTCAGCGTCCTGCCGTAGAGATCGCCCTTGAAGCCGGGGATGTGGACCTCGACCACGAGCCGTACGCCGCCCAACGTGGGACGAACGCCGACGTTGCAGGCTCCGAGACGCTCGCCGACGGTCGAGCCCTTGACCATCACGCGCCAGACGCCGCGCGGGGGACGAGCCGCGGCCGAGAGTTTGATGTTCGCCGTGGGAAACCCCAGCTTCCGGCCCATCCCGTCGCCGCGGACGACGCGTCCGCGCAAGGTCCTCATGCGCCGGGCGCCGCCTTGAGCGCGCGCTCGAGCGCGGGCAGCGAGTTGAGCAGGCGCGCCGCGAGCGCCTCGGGCGCCAGCGCGCGCGCCGCGTCGAGCGGCAGGGCGTCGGCGATGTCGAAGGGGCCGATCTTCTCGCGGCGCAGGCTCGACACCGTGCCGCCGCAGCCGAGGCGGTCGCCTAGGACCTCGGCGATCGAGCGCACGTACGTGCCGCTCGCGCACGCGACGCGGTGCGTCAGCTCCGGAGCGTCCCAGGCCAGCGCCTCCCACGAGTAGACGGTCGAGACGCGCGGCTTGACCGGCACCTCGAGGCCCGCGCGCGCGTACTCGTAGAGCGCCTTGCCCTTGTGCTTGACCGCCGAGTAGGCCGGCGCGGGGGTGTCGATCGTTCCCACGAGGGAAGAGAGCTCGGCGCGCAGGCGCTCGAGCGTCAGCGGGGGGACGGGCTTCTCGGCCAAGACCTTGCCCATGACGTCCGCGGTGTCGGTCTTGACGCCGAGGCGGATCGTGCCCGAGTAGACCTTGTCGAAGCCCTGCAGGCGGTTCTGCAGGCGCGTGCAGGGGCCCGCGAGGACGGCGAGAAGGCCCGTCGCGAGGGGGTCCAGAGTGCCGGTGTGCCCGACCTTCGTGCCCCGCGGAAAGAGCTTGCGAAGCACGGCGACGACGTCGTGCGAGGTCCAGTCCCGCGGCTTGTCGACGAGGAGCAGCCCGCCGCCCCAGCCCGGGGCGCCGAAGGCGCCCATCACTGCTGGCCGCGCTCCTTCTCGAGCTTGTTGATCAGCTCGTCGATGCGGGCCGCCTTGCGGGGGGTCTCGTCGAACTCGAACTTGAGGTTCGGGATGGTCCGGATGCTGACCTTCTTCTTGAGCAGCTCGCGCAGGTACGGCGCGGCGCGCTCGAGGGCCTTGCCCGCGCTCGCCCGCTCGGCGTCGGAGCCCAGCACGGAGTAGTAGACCGTGGCGGTCTTGCGGTCGGCGGAGAGGTCGAGGCCGGTGACGGTCAGGAAGCCCGTGAGGCCCGGGTCCTTGACCTGGCGCAGGAGCTCGGTGACCTGCTCCTTGAAAAGCTCCTTGAGGCGTTCGGCCCTGTCGTACATGTCGCCTCCGCGATCAGCGCGGCGACGAGCTCAGGCGGCGCGTCCGCGTCTCCTTCACGAAGAACTCGAGGAGGTCGCCGACCTTGAAGTTGCCGAAGCCGTCGATGCCGATGCCGCACTCCTGGCCCTTCTCCATCTCCTTGACGTCGTCCTTGAAGTGCTTGAGCGTGGCGACCTTGCCCTCGTGGATCTTCTCGCCGTCGCGCATGACGCGCATGAAGCCGCCGCGCGTGACCTTGCCGTCGCGGATCGCGGTGCCGGCGATGTTGCCGCCCTTGACCGCGAACGTGGCCTTGACCTCGCCCTTTCCGACGATGACGTCGACGATCTCGGGGGCGAGCAGGCCCTCGAGCGCGGCCTTGACGTCCTCGATGAGGTCGTAGATGATCTCGTAGCTGCGGATCTCGACCCCGTCGTGCTCGGCGATCTCCTTGGCGCGGGCGTCGGCGTCGGAGTGGAACATGAGGACGACGGCGTCGGACGCGGAGGCCAGCAGGACGTCGGACTCGGTCGCGTTGCCGATGCCGCCGTGGATGACGCGCACGCGGCACTCGGTCGTCGCCAGGTTCTCCAGCGAGTCGCGCAGCGCCTGCAGGGAGCCCTGCGTGTCGGCCTTGAGGACGATGTTGAGGTCCTTGGCCTTCGAGACGCCGGCGTCCAGCGCCGAGCGCAGGCCGACGAGCGTCATGTGCTTCTGGTGGGCGAGCATCTGCTCGCGGTGGATCAGGCGGCGCTTCTCGGCGATGTCGCGCGCGGCCTTCTCGTTCTCGACGACGGTGAACGCGTCGCCGGCCTGGGGGTTGCCCGTGAGGCCGAGGATCTCGGCCGGGGCCGCGGGACCGGCGG
>Ga0134128_10001669_pt1 | contig 28191 bp, 25 predicted proteins | sample KB31754_FD_96462 | JGI IMG/M metagenome (GOLD analysis project Ga0134128, IMG submission 96462) | Terrestrial soil microbial communities with excess Nitrogen fertilizer from Kellogg Biological Station, Michigan, USA - KB3-175-4 | ecosystem: Environmental > Terrestrial > Soil > Unclassified ... | reverse complement strand
TGGCTGCGCGACCACCCCGGCAGCTACCTGCCCGGCGCCAGCGGCCAGCTCACCGCCGACCAGTTCGGCCGCATCCGCCGCGTGCTGATCTGGGCGAAATTCCAGAACGGCCTCGCCCGCCCACTGGGCGGCAGCCTGCAGGTGGACGACCTGCCCGCGCCGGCCGGCAGCGCACCGGCCCCGGCCAGCAGCAGCGAACAGCCGGCCGCCTCCTCCTCGGCCGGCTGATGCGCAGCACCGGCGCCGCGTTCGAGCAACGCGCCGGCGCCGAACTCGAACGCGCCGGCCTGAAGCTGCTCGCGCGCAACTACACCACCCGCCACGGCGAACTCGACCTCGTCATGCTCGACGGCGACACCGTGGTGTTCGTCGAAGTGCGTTATCGCGTGCGCGCAGGTCATGGCGACGCGCTCGCCTCGATCACCCGCGACAAGCAGGACAAGCTGATCCGCACCGCGCAGCTGTGGCTCGCCGCCCACCCGCAACACGCACAGCGTCCCTGCCGCTTCGACGTGGTGAGTTACGACGGCCCCGCATCTGGCGCACGCATGCAGTGGCTGCGTGGCGCGTTCGAGGCCGATTGAGGCGTCGTCGACAGTAATCCTGTACAAGCGCCTGTCTCGATCCATGCAACGGCGAACCCGCGCATCATTGCTGCGCAATGCACCGGCTCGACGTTCGGATGCAATCGACGTCCACGCACAACCATTGGCATTACACGGAGAGTAAAAGCCACTCGATGTAGGCATTGGATTACGCATCGTCAGCACAGCCTTACATGCGTTTCAGTATGGCCATGACATGCCTCAGTCCCGACTCGTCATAACATGGCCACCGCGCGATTTTGGGATGCGATAGACGAAACCTCCGCGCGTGGAGTGGCAGCATTCGCAACCGCGGCATGGGATGCATGCCGCACAGGGGATGCACCGATCAGTCGACCTTCGGAGCGCATTCGCGCACCGGCTCCTGATTGTGCCAGGCCTTCCCGCGAAATGAGTTGCGGATCACTCCGGACAGGACACACGAATGGATATCGAAGTGCTTGGGCAACCCGACTCACCCACGAAACATCGCCCGAACATTCCTGGCGCTCGTCCGTCGAGCCACACTTTTCTCACGTTCTGTCACGCAGAAGCCACACGCCGCCGTTTCAAACGTCGCCGTCAGTGACAGCATCTTGTCATCCCGCTGTATCGACGCATCACAAAATACGTGCGCGGCGCCATACAGACATATCTCACCTCAATCAGCGGACCAAACGTGGACAAGGAACTCCTGAAGTCGACCCGCACCGGCGCCGTACTGCTCATCATTGCAGCCTTGACCGGGTGTGGCACGCCTCCAGCCAAGAATTTCGGCGGGCCGTGGAAACCCGTCAACCATTTCCAGAACAAGCCGACCGAAATTCCACTGAATCCGGCGTACGTGTTCTACGCATCGCCCATGGACGAAACACTCAAGACCATGCTCGCACGCTGGGCCAAGGACTCGGGCAGGCAGCTGTCTTACCGGATCCCCTTCGATGTCACGCTTTACCAGCCTGTCGCAGGCATACGGACGACGGATGTCGATGACGCCGTCGCGCAACTCAATTCCATATACGCGGCACAAGGTGTTCTCGTCACGGCCGATGTGCGCCATATCGAGGTCGCGCCTGCATCGTCGGCCCATGCCGATTCCGCATCCGCGAATGCCACTGGCGCGGCGGTGAAACCAGCGACGCCCGCCGGCGCCAAATAAACACGCGAGTCAACAACATCACGGAAGGAGCGGAAACTCGCCAATGATGCTGAAAAATCCACCGAGCCGGAAAATCGACGAAGCACTTGCAAGGTCGGTCAATTTCGAACTGACCATCGCGGATCTCGCCAAGCGCAGCGAACGCCGCGCCTGGCTGGTGGCGTTCGGCGCCATCACGATGGCGCTGATCCTCGCCGGCGGCTACTTCTACATGCTTCCGCTCAAGCAGAAAATCCCTTATCTGGTCATGGCCGATGCCTATACCGGCACCAGCACCGTCGCCCGCCTCACGGACGACCTGAGCCATCGCCGTATAAGCACCAGCGAGGCGATCAATCGCAGCAACGTCGCGCACTTTGTGCTGGCGCGCGAATCGTACGATCTCGCCATGCTCAACCTCGGCGACTGGGCGACCGTCCAGACCATGTCCGCGCCCGGTGTCCGGACCGCATACACACGGCTGTATGCGTCGACCAACCCCGACAGCCTGGTCAAGAAGTACGGCAAGGACACGGCCATCCGGGTCAAGCTGTTGAGCATCGTGCTTTCCGGGGGCGAACCGGGCATGACACCCAAGGGAGCCACCGTCCGCTTCCAGCGCAGCCTCTTCGACAAGCAGACCGGCTCCACGCGTCCGCTGGACAACAAGATCGCGACCCTGGCATTCACCTACAAGACCAATCTCGACATGGACGATCAAAGCCGCATCGAGAACCCGCTGGGTTTCTGGGTCACCGACTATCGCGTCGACGACGACTACTCGTCCAGCCCGCCTGCCGAAATCCAGGGAGCGGCTTCCGACCCGGCAACCTCCCAGGGAGCGGATGCGGCAGCCTCACCGACGCCCGGGGCGTCCACGGTTGCTCCACTGCCGCAACCGTCCATCGCAAGCCCCGGCACCGAACAACTCGCGCAGCCGCGTGCGCAGGCAATGATGAGTCCCGCCGCCGGGAGCCACCCATGAACAGGTCGAGCCTGCCCGGTCTGACCATCGCCGCTTGCGCGATCCTCCTCGGCCTGCCCATTCGCGCTGGTGCGCAAGTCGTGCAGCAGTACGAGTACCAGCCCAATCGCATCTATCCGGTGCGTACGGGCCTCGGGATCACGACGCAGATCGAGCTCAGCCCGCAAGAGAAGATTCTCGACTACAGCACCGGCTTCAGTTCCGGCTGGGAGCTCACCCGGCGCGACAACGTCTTCTACCTCAAGCCGAAGAACGTCGATGTCGACACCAACATGATGATCCGCACGGCCACGCATTCCTACATCTTCGAACTGAAGGTGGTGGCCACCGACTGGAAGACGCTCGAGCAGGCGCGACGGGACGGCGTGGAATACAAGATCACCTTCAGCTACCCGGCCGACACCAGCTTCGCGAAGGAAATGAAGAAGGACGCCAAGGCCGCGGCGCTGAACACCAGCCTCGTCCCGGGGCGCAGCTACAACTTCGACTACGACTACGCGACACGCAGCAAGGCCGCGCCCTGGCTGGTGCCCGTCAATGTCTATGACGATGGCCGTTTCACCTATATCCGGATGAGCGACCTGAAGCAGTTCCCGACCGGCGATTTCCCCGCCGTGTTCATGCGCGAGCAGGAAAAGGGCGAGGACTCGCTGGTGAATACGACCGTCGAGGGCAACACGATCGTCGTTCACGGCACGTATCCCTACCTGGTCATCCGCCACGGCAACGACGTCGTGGGCCTGCGAAGGAACACCACGAAGTGAACTCGAATACTCCGAACCAGCCCGGCGACGACTCCATGCCGCATGGCGCCTCATCGCACGAGATGCCGGGCAACCCGATCGATCCGTTGGCGAGCAACCCCTATTCCGCCCGTTACCAGCAGGCCGCCACACCTGACCTGGATGCCGGCGCCCCCCAGCTGAAGTCGCACGACCTCAGGCGCATGAACCAGCGCGCGCTGTTCCTGCTGGGCGCGGTAGTCCTGCTCTTGCTGTTTGTCGCGTACTGGATGATTACCGGCACCGGCAGCCGCAAAGAGCCGCCCAAGCCACGCGAGGAAAAGCTCACGGTGGCGGAACCGCCCAAGTCCCTGGCACTGCCACCGTTGCCCACGCCGACGCCGCGCCAGCCCGATCCCATTCCGCTCGTGCAGCAGTCTGCCGTACTGCCGCTTCCGGCCCGGCAGCCCGCGTCTTCAGCGGCCGCGCAACAACCAACACTGGTACAACGCCGGATCGCAGGTGCGGAAGGCGCTGCCGGTGCGGATCAGCCGGCCGCGGCAGCCGCCCCGGCGGTTACGGGTATCGGGCCACCGGGCAGCCTGAAGGACTCGACCGTCACCAGCGCCCAGCCGCTGCGCCATCCCGACACCCTGATGCAACGCGGCACCTACATCCGTTGCGTGCTGGAGACGCGCATCGTCTCGGACATCCCGGGCTACACCTCCTGCCTGGTCACCGAGCCGGTCTACTCCTTCAACGGACAGCGCCTGTTGCTGCCCAAGGGCTCGAAGGTGCTCGGCACCTACGACCGCGGGCCGATGGGCGATCGCATGGCCGTGATCTGGGATCGCATCATCACGCCGAACGGCATCGACGTGAACATGGCGAGCCCGGGCATCGACAACCTCGGCGGCGCCGGCATTCCCGGCTACTACGATGCCCACTGGGGCCAGCGCATCAGTTCGGCGCTGCTGATCAGCATGCTCAGTGACGCGTTCAAGTACGAGGCGGCGGAACACGGGCCGCGTACCACCTCCATTGCCGCCGGCGGCGTGGCGGTCCAGCAGCCGTTCGAGAGCAACACTGCGCAGACCGTGCAGAACCTCGCCAACCAGGCGGTCCAGGCCGCCGCCAACCGCGCGCCAACCGTGACCATCAACCAGGGCACGATCGTGTACGTCTACGTCGCCAAGGACGTGGACTTCAGCGGCGTCGTGGCCCGCTTCTGAACCCCGTCCGACACGAACCATGGAAGAACTGACCGCACAGATCTCGAATGAATTTCTCGACTACCAGTACGACGTGCTGGGCGTGCGGGAGTTCATGGCCTCGCCGGAGGTCACCGAGATCTGCATCAATCGCCCGGGCGAGTTGTACCTGGAAAGCCGCGGCGCGTGGCGGCGTGTCGAGGTGCCCGCGCTGACGTTCGAGCGCGCCCGGCAGTTCTGCACCGCGGTCGTCAACGAGAGCAACACCGGCCAGCGCATCACCGACACCGACCCGGTCGTTTCGCTGACCTTCCCCACCGGCGAGCGCGCGCAGTTCGTGATTCCACCGGCCTGCGAGGCAGGCAACGTGTCCATCACCATCCGCTTGCCCTCGAAGCAGACGAAAACGCTTGAGCAGTACCAGCAGGACGGCTTCTTCGACGAGATCGTGGAGGTCGGTCGCGGCATCAGCGATGCCGACCGTGAGCTGCTGGAGCTGCGTGCGGGACGCCACTACGCGGACTTCTTCAGCAAGGCAGTCCTCAACAAGAAGAACATTGTGGTGTCCGGCGCCACCGGCAGCGGCAAGACCACCTTCATGAAGTCGCTGGTGCACCACATTCCCGACAACGAGCGCCTGGTGACGATCGAGGATGCGCGCGAGCTGTTCATCGCGCAGCCGAACGTCGTGCACCTGTTGTATTCCAAGGGCGGCCAAAGCACCAGCAACGTCACCGCCAAGAGCTGCATGGAAGCCTGCCTGCGCATGAAGCCGGACCGCATCATCCTGGCCGAGCTGCGCGGCGACGAGTCTTTCTACTTCATCCGCAACTGCGCCTCGGGGCACCCTGGATCGATCACCAGCTGCCATGCCGGCAACACGGAGCAGACCTGGGACCAGCTCGCGCTGATGGTGAAGGCTTCCACCGAAGGCGCCGGCCTGGAGTTCGCCACCATCAAGCGCCTGCTCATGATGACCATCGACATCGTCGTGCACATCAAGGCGCATGCGGGGCGCCGTTGCATCACCGGCATCGATTTCGATCCGGGCCGCAGCTTTTCGCAAGCCTGACCTCGCCAAGGCTCGCACGGATACAGGAGGCCGCAACATGCTCGCCGCAATCGGAATGATGGCTTGCCCCAACCTTGCCGTACCGGCCGAGGTCATGCGCCATGTCGTCGATGTCGAATCGGGCGCCAACCCCTATGCGATCGGCGTGGTCGGTGGCCAGCTCGTGCGCCAGCCGAAGAATCTTGGCGAAGCGCTGGCCACGGTGCACATGCTCGACGCCAAGGGCTACAACTACTCGCTGGGCGTGGCGCAGGTGAACCGCGCCAATCTCGGCAAGTACGGCCTGGATTCCTACGAAAAGGCCTTCGAAGCCTGCCCCAACCTGGCCGCCGGCGCACAGATACTCGCCGCCTGCTACGCCAGTTCGGGCGGCGACTGGGGCAAGGCCTTCAGCTGCTACTACTCAGGCAACTTCGTCACTGGCTACCGGGACGGCTACGTGCAGAAGGTGTACGACTCCATCAATCGCGGCACCGGCATCGCAACTCGCGCCGACAGCTCCCGGGCCATTCCACTGAAGGTTGTGTCGGAGGCTCCGCCCGGCGAGGTCGCAAAAATGGCGACACCGGTACCGGGCAGCCCCAGTTACCGCGCGGCAATCCGCAGCGTGGCGTTCTACACGACCACGGCATCCGCGGTTTCCACCGACCGCGCGGTCGTGAACCAAAGCCCCAAATCTCATGCCATCGCAACACCGGCATCGCCCACTCACGCCCCGACGACTCCGGTGGCAGCTGCTCCTGCGCCACCCGCCGAACCGGCCAAGGACGCACCGAACACGATGGCGTCGGCATCCATCTTCGTGCCGCAAGTGACCGGACCGAATGATCCACCACCCGAGTCAACGTCGATGGGTCATGCGACATCGCCGCAGATGGCGTCCGCAACTGCCGATGCTGTCACCAACCACACCCACCCTGGCCAGGAAAGCCGCGATGCCGCCTTCGTATTCTGAAACGGTGGCATAGCCCACGGCGCCCATCCTCCTGGCCCGAAGCACTCGAGGCACCCAGCAGTGAATCCGGCTGTGCGCCACGCAGCCAACCCTGAAGCAGTCCGCGCCTGGCAGCCGCGACATCCACCACCCACCCAAAGGAAATTCAACATGGCACCGAACCAGATCGTCACCGAAAGCCTTATCCGCTCCAGCCGCGCGCGCCTGGGCGTGTTCTTGTATCTGGCGGTGCTCATCGCCTTGATCGTGCCGGGCATCGCCTTCGGCCAGGACGCCAGCGCCACCATCGACACCACCTGCAAGTTCGCCACCAACATCAACAAGATCCTCAATGCCATCTCCATCGTGGTGGTGACCATCGCAGTGGTCTTTTCCGGCTACCAGATCGCCTTCGCCCACAAGCGCATCGGCGACGTCGCCCCGGTGCTTATTGGCGCCGTGTTGATCGGCGCGGCGGGCCAGATCGCCAAGATGTTTCTGGCCGGCAGCACCACTGCTTCCGGCGCCTCCGAGTGCACGGCTAGCCTGGTGTCGCATGTGCTGAGCCACTATGCATAAGAATGCACTGTTCCGCGGCTGCACCCGCCCGCCCATGTTCATGGGCGTGCCCTACGTGCCGTTCTTCTTCGCGGTAGGCGGCGTGTTTCTGCTGTCGGTGTACACCAACTTTTTTTACCTGCTGCTGATTCCGCCGGTGATCTTCGTGATGCGCCAGATGGCGCGCCGCGACGAAATGATCTTCCGGCTGCTCGGCCTGCGGCTGCAGTTCCGCACCCGGGTGAGGAACCTGCACGAACACGACGGCATGTGGGTATTCACGCCCAACAGCTACCGCGGCCAGTCGAAAGACAAAACGTAAGCCACCAGGACGCCCCGGTTCGCCGGGGCGTCGCTACGGAACCGGACCATGCCCAAGCCCAGCTTCATTCCCGACACCGCAATCAGCGAATTCGTCCCGCTGTCCACCCACGTGTCGCCGACCGTGCTCAAGACCACGGGTGGCGACTTCCTGATGGTGTGGCGCCTGGGCGGGTTGCCGTTCGTGGGACGCGAGGAGTGGGACATCGAGCACCGCCACAACACGTTCAATCGCATGCTGCAGACCTTGCGTGCACCGGACTTCGTGAACGTGGCGTTCTGGGTGCACGACGTGCGCCGCCGCCGCCGCCTCAAGGACCACACCCGCTTCGCGCAGGCGTTCAACCAGACCATGTCAGACGCCTATTACGACGCACTGTCCGCTCAGAAGCTGATGCAGAACGAGCTGTACCTCACCCTGATCTACCGCCCCATCGTGAGTGGCAAACGCTTCGCCGAGAAGTCCAACGACCTGGCCCGCCTGGAATCCGAACAGCAGCAGGCCGTCAGCACCGTGCTGGAGCTCGCGGGCAACGTCGAGGCCGTGCTGAAGGACTACGCGCCGTATCGGCTCGGCATGTACGAGGCCGCCAACGGGGTGGTGTTCTCCGAACCGCTGGAGTTCTACGGCTACCTGCTCAACCGCATCGACGAGCCGGTACCCGTGCTGCCCGCCCCCATTCCCAGCTACCTGCCGGTAAGCAAGCATCGTTTTTCGGCCAAGACCGGCGATTTCGTCGTTACCACGCCCGATGGCGTCAACCGGTTCGGCGCCATCCTCAACATCAAGGAATACACCGACGGCACCTACCCCGGCATCCTCAACGGGCTGAAGTACCTGGATTTCGAGTACGTCATCACCCATTCCTTCAGCCCGATGGGCCGCCACGACGCGCTCAAGGCACTCGATCGCACCAAGGGCATGATGATTTCCTCCGGCGACAAGGCCTTCAGCCAGATCGCCGAGCTGGACCACGCCATGGACCAGCTTGCCTCCGGCAACTTCGTGCTGGGCGAATACCACTTCACCATCGCGATCTATGCCCCGACCCAGGAGACGCTGTCCCAACAGATCGCGACCACGCGCGCCGAGCTGTCCAACGCCGGTTTCGTTTCGGTGAAAGAAGACCTCGCCGTCACCGCCTCGTTCTACTCGCAGCTGCCCGGCAACTGGAAATACCGCACACGGCTGGCCAACGTCAGCTCGCTGAACTTCCTCGGCCTCTCGCCGCTGCACAACTTCGCCACCGGCAAGAAGGAAAACAACCCCTGGGGCGACTACGTCACCACGCTGCAGACCACCAACGGCCAGCCCTACTACTTCAACTTCCCCGCCACCCATCCGGCGGAGAACTCGCTGGGCGAGAAAGCCATCGCCAACACCATGGTCATCGGCAAGTCCGGCACCGGCAAGACGGCGCTGATCAACTTCCTGCTCAGCCAGGTGCAGAAGTACACGCCCGCGCCCACCATCTTCTTCTTCGACAAGGACCGCGGCGCCGAGATCTTCGTGCGCGCCTGCGGCGGCAACTACCTGGCGCTGGAGAACGGCCAGCCCACCGGCTTCAACCCGTTCCATTGCGAGCGCACCGAAGCGAACGTGCAGTTCCTCGCCGAGCTCATCAAGGTGCTGGCCGGCAAGAGCGTCTACAGCTCGCGCGAAGAAGAGGACATCTTCCGCGCCGTCGAGAACATGCTCGACACCCCAGTGCGCCTGCGCAACATGACCAATTTCCAGAAGAGCCTGCCCAACATGGGCGACGACGGCCTCTACGTACGCATGCGCAAGTGGACGGCCGGCAACTCGCTGGGCTGGGTGTTCGACAACCCCGTCGACACCATCGACCTGACCCGCGCCAGCATCATCGGCTTCGACTACACCGACATCATCGACAACCCCGAAGTGCGCGTGCCGGTCATCAACTACCTGCTGCACCGGCTGGAGGCGCTGATCGACGGCCGCCCGCTGATCTACGTGATGGACGAGTTCTGGAAGATCCTCGACGGCAAGGGCGGCCTCAAGGAGTTCGCCAAGAACAAACAGAAGACCATCCGCAAGCAGAACGGCCTCGGCATCTTCGCCACCCAGAGCCCGGAGGACGCCTTGGCCAGCGACATCGCCGCGGCGCTGATCGAGCAGACCGCCACCATGATCCTGCTGCCCAACCCCAACGCCAGCCGCGAAGACTACGTCGAGGGCCTCAAGCTCACCGAGGCCGAGTATCAGGTAGTGGTTAGCCTGGACGAGCGCTCGCGCTGCTTCCTCGTCAAGCAGGGCCATGCCAGCGCCGTATGCCAGCTCAACCTGCGCGGCATGGACGACGCGCTGTCGGTGATCTCCGCCTCCACCGACAACATCGAGATCATGCACGAGGTATTGCGTCATCGCGCCACCATCGAAGGGGTATCCATGAACGACCTGCGGCCCGAGCAATGGCTCGCCGATTTCTACGAAAACCGCAGGGGCAGTGGTAAGGCCAAACCCAAATCGCCACCCACCGGCAGCGCCCCTCGCGCGGCGGCAAGCTGAACCACCGTCACCGACGACAACCACGAAAGGAGTACGTCATGACCAACTCCCCCACCCGTCCGCTGCCTTCGCGTGCACTTCATGGCGCGCTGGTTCTGACCCTGTTCACCAGCCTCTTCGCAGGCACCACCCACGCTCAGGTCTTTGTCACCGACAAGCTAGCCATCGCGGGGAATCAGGAGGGCTTCAAATCTCAGTTGGCGCAGACCGTGTCGCAGTACGTCAGACAAGGTCTGCAATATGAGAAACAGATCCAGCAATACATGACGCAAGTCCAGCAGTACCAGCAGATACTCACGTCCATCCAAGGCTTGGCCACTGGCGGCATCAAGCTCACCGGTGGACAACTTCAACAGATCACCGATGCAAGCAATCTCATCCAGCAGTCCTGCCCCGGAGCCGGTGGTGGCGGCATATTGGGCGACATGACATCCATTGTCACATCTTCCTTCAGCCAGTCCATCACTACCACCCAGCAAAACATCTGTGCGCAGATCGTGCTGGCCCAAGTTCACAAATACAACGCGACAGTCAAAGTGGTCAACGATACCCAGCAGTTCGGTCAGGAGCTGCAACAGATCACATCCAAACTGGGCAGCATGACCTCGCAAGGCGATTCAGACAGGATCGCCGCAAATGCATCGGCGCATAACGACCAAATCGCCTCAGAGATGGTGGACTGGCAAAGCCAGATGGCAAAGGACGACGCCATCATCGCCACACTGCAGCAGCAGCAGGGCATTCTGGCCAGGGTGGCCTTGAACGGCAGCAACACCATCCTGGGCAACGCGGTGCAAGCGACAGCATTCGCGGCGGCATTCCATTGACACACACGGCCTGCTGACAACAGGGCAGATCGATAGAGCAATTTGCGGCTTGGCAGGGAATCACGAGCGCTATGGTTTACTTCGTCCTTATCTACAATTGGCTTCACAGCAGGATCGACAGCTTCGGGGCCAACCTGATGGGTGCCGTGACGAGCTGGATGACAGCCATAGCTCTGGTGTTGGTCACCATCTGGATCATGATCCAGGGCTACCGCCTGATCACGGGCCAATCGCGCGAATCGATGATGGCGATGGTGATGAACATGACGCGCGTCGTCATCATCGTCACCGTCGCCACCACCATTGGCGTGCTCGGCCCTAACCTGCATACCCTCGTCACCACCGAGCTGACCAGCGACATCAACCAGCTCTTCACCGGCGACGACTCCACGCTGGCGCAAACCATCGACAAGAATCTCGCCGAAACCCAGCTGGCGATGGCCGCCATCGATACCGTGCAGATCCCTCCCGGTGACACCGAAAGCGCCGCCAGCAAGGCGCGCGCTCAGGCCTTCGCCACCTTCGGCACGGCCAGCCCACCGATGGCCGCGGCTGCCATGCTGTTGCTGTACGAGATCACCCTGGCCCTGGTGATCGGGCTGGCGCCGCTGTTCATCATGTGCCTGATCTTCGAGCAGACAAAGGGGTTGTTCCAGAAATGGCTGCTCTATGGCATCGGCACACTGTTCTCGATGGGCGTGCTCGCTTTCATCAGCTCACTGGTGCTGCAGCTCACCCTGCGCGTGGCCGGCGCACTGTGGTCGGCCAACATCATCAACAGCATCACCGGAATGGGCGCCGAGGGTTTCACCAGCCAGTCGATGCAGCAAGGGGGTATCGGCCTGCTGATGACCGTGCTGATCGTCTCATCGCCTCCGTTGGCAGCGATGTTCTTCCAGGGGACGGTGGGGAGCTTCCTGACGTACTCGGCCTTTGGCATGGGCGGCGCGTCGAGGATCGGGCCGCAGGGGCAACCGCCGGGGTCGTATGGTGGGGGATATGGTGGTGGCGCATATGCACCGCCAATATCAAGCACAGCGCAATCTGCCAATCTTGGTTCCCGTGCAGGTGGTGATGCTTACGGCAATCCCGGTGCCACTACACGCCTAACTGGAACCTCTGCCTCCACCTATGCCGACGCCATCAGGCCGGCACCCACGTTGCCGACGGGAGGTGCACGATGAAAGCTTGTCGCTTTCTGTTGCTTGGGCTGCTGCTATTGCTGGGCAATGTGACCCACGCGGAGGGCAATTGCCCGCCTGGCTATTACCCGATTGGTGCCCCGCCGGGTCAGGCGGGCCCGCAAAGCTGCGCCCCCATTCCAGGATATGGCAATAGCCAACAGCAGCAACATCCTCAACAATCGCCACCACCGCAATGGGCTAGCCGATGGGGGGCCATTGCAACTGATGGTCCTGGCGGGCACCTTGGAATAGCCACGAATCTCTCAAGCAAGAGTGACGCTGAGCAAGAGGCCATAATCGATTGTCAGGCGAAGGGGGGGGCGCCGTGTGCAATCGAGGTCGCATACGACAATGAATGCGCCGCGATGGTAGTGGGCCATACGGAACATAGCTCAAACGCCGCAGCCACATTAGATGAGGCGATCCATTTAGGTATGTTGATTTGCAACAACGCTGGAGATACCAACTGCCACGTCTACTATTCCGCTTGCAGCCTACCCGTGCGGGTTCAATAAACCATGAAAAAAACGATTCATCTGTTCTTGTGGGTATTCCTAGTGGGGATGGCCCTCACCACCGCTTCAGCAACTGGAAGGGTGTCGAAAGTCACCGGCATCTATACCAACATGACTTACAACGCGGAAGGTGGGGATGTGGTGGGCACGGAGGTTTTCGTGGTCAACACGAATCGCGGCTATTACGTCGTCTTTCAATCAGGCGATGGCGAGCCATCGGTTCCTGTGGTCGTGCCCGTCGAAGTGTCAGGGTCAACCATTCGCTTTACCTTGCCTCCCGGCATGGTGGGCGGCACCTTTACGGGGACCATCGACACCACCCAACTCACGGGCTCATTTTCAAGCAATCATCAAGTGATTCGACTGAAGCGAAAGGCCAGCTATTGGCAATGAAGCAGGCTTCTTTCAGAACAGGGGGTTCAACCATGAACGATCCGCAAACTCACTTGGTGCCAGTCACGCTACCCAGCCGAGGCGATACATTCCTCGATCAATCCATGGCTCCGAAGGTCGATGCTTTTATCGCGGAAGCCCACAAGCGCGGCGTGAACATTCGCTTCAACAGCGCGTATCGAACACCCGAACAGCAAGAGCAGCTTCACCACGACCCGACGGCCATCACCCCGGCAACCCACAGCCTGCACTCGGCAGGGTTCGCCGTGGACGTTGAAGGGTTCATGCGGATGTCGACTCACGACCAAAAAGCGGTTCGCGAAGCCGCCGAAGCCGCCGGCCTGAAATGGGGCGGTGGCTTCCGCCAGTCCGACCCCGTGCACTTTTATGCCGACCCGCCCATCGACCGGAACACGGCGATAGCCAATGCCACGAGGCAGTATCACGAGTATCAACAGCAGCACGACCACCCTTCTGCGGACCAAACCAACACGCCGTGTGAGCAAAACAAGCCGAATCATGCGCCCCATGATCGCCACGTCCTTGAGCAAGGTGCTCGCGGCCATGCTGTGCATGACCTACAAACCAAACTAACCAGCTTGGGTTACCTCGACGCCAAAGGCGTGGACGGCGACTTCGGCCTCGGCACCCGCCACGCAGTGGAACGCTTCCAGCATGATCACCACCTCACCGTGGACGGCAAGGTCGGCCCGAAGACGCTGAAGGCGCTAGACCACGTGCAAGCCAGTAACGTCGCTCCCAGCCTCACCGATCCGAAAAATCCAGATAACGCGCTGTACGAACAAGCATGCGCCGGTGTGCATCAGATCGATGCGTATCTGGGTCGCACGCCGAATCGGCAAAGCGACCAATTAGCGGCAGAGCTGGCCGTCGCCGCCAAGCGCGAAGGCTTGACCCAGATCAATGACGTCATGCTCAGCGAAGACGGTTCACGCGCCTTCGCTGTGCAAGGGGGGCCGGATTCACCGCTGCGTCAGTTTGCACACGTGCAGACGGCCGAGGCGGTGAACACGTCCATCGACAAGAGCAGCGCGGCGGCGCAGGCCGTAGCACCCAAGCTGATCGAGCCAGCGCCGACGGTGGCTGCACCGACACACGTGCCACCTTCGCGGACGATGAGTCTTTAGGGCATGACCTGCGCCATGCGGCCTATCATGGAGACGACGCGTATTCTCGGTTGCGCCAGACATGGAGCGACCTCGGTGGCGATGTTCGGCACGCGGTTCGCCGACGGCTCGACCGCGCGGATCCTCTTCCAGCGCTTTCTTCCCGCCACCGATCAGTCGCCCACAAACGACTCCCAGCAGTCGCGCGACTCGATGGTGGCGATGGTGTTGAACATGACGCACATCGTCATCGTCGCCACCACCATCGGTATCGCCGGGCCCAACCTGCATACCCTCGTCACCAACGGGCAGACTAGCGACATCAACCAGCAGTTCACCGGCGACGATTCCACCGCTTCCCACGTCATCGACGAAAACCAGGCCTATACCCAGTTGGCCATGGCCGCCATCGACATCGGGCAGGTGGCTACCGGCGATATCGAAACCAGCCAGGAGAAGGCCCGCGCGCAATTCCTGACCACTTTCGGCACCGCCAGCCCACCCATGGCCGCTGCCGCCATGCTGCTGCTCTACGACGTCGCCCTCGCCCTCGTCATCGGCCTCGGGCCGTTGTTCATCATGTGCCTGCTCTTCGAACAGACCAAGCCCCTGTTCCAGAAGTGGCTGATGTACGGCATCGGCACCCTCTTCTCCATGGGCATGCTTGCCTTCATCAGCTCGCTGGTACTCCAACTCACCCTGCGGGTGGCCGGAGCCCTGTGGTCTGCCGACGTCATCAACGGCATCACCGGCATCGGGGCCGAGGGCTTCACCAGCCAGTCCATGGAGCAGGGCGGGCTTGGGCTGCTGATGACTCTGCTGGTCATTACCGTGCCGCCCATGGCCGGCAATTTCTTCTCGGCCACGCTGGGTAGCTTCAGCTCCTACAACGTCTTCAGCCGCGGGGGACAACCAAGGTCGAATGGGCAGCCGCCGGGGTCTTACGGGTATGGCGGGCAGGGGCCGGCGCAAGCGAACTTAAACCCAGCTGCAGCAGATACTCGATCTGCTAATGGTTACAACGCACTCCCTGGTTCCGCTAGCGGAACTCGTTTGGGCAATGCAGGCTACGCGCAGGTCGCCGATGTCACCAAGCAAGGCGGTGGCTTGGCCAACTCGCCGGCAGGAAGGTAATAGTCATGAAAACCCTTTGCTTCTTCGTACTTTTATTGATCGTCACCTCCGCTCATGCCCAAGACTGTGGTGGCATGGTGAACGCAGGAGGCACATGCGTTCCTCCCGACGTGGCAATGCCGGACTATCAGCAACAAGCCCCGCCCCCCCAGAAATGGGTCGATAGTTATGGGGCGATGGTATCGGATGACTCCTTGGGGAAACTTGGCGTCGCTACAGATGACACAAATGAAGCCAAGGCTTGGCAAGATGCGGAAACAGACTGCCATGCCAAAGGTGGATTGAATTGCACTCGACTGATTTCATATCGCAACGCATGTGCCGCGATGGTGCTGGGAGATAAGACCTATAGCTTCTCCGGTGGATCAACTTTGGCTGATGCAATAAAAAAAGCAACAATCAAGTGCACAGCCAGCACATCCAACTGCCACGTCTACTACTCTGCTTGCAGCCTTCCGGTACGCATTCAATAACCATGTCCACCGTTACGCTCCCCGCAAAGCGGTGGCTTGGCCAATCCGCCGACAGGAAGGTGACAGTGATGAAAACCCTTTGCTCCCTCGTACTTTTATCGGTCGTCACCGCCACTCATGCCCAGGACTGCGGCGGCATGGCGAACGCGGGCGGCACATGCGTTCCTCCCGATGTGGCGATGCCGAGTTATCAGCAACAAGCCCCGCAACCGCCTCCTCAGAAATGGGTGGATCACTACGGGGCGATTGCCACCGACGAACCGCGAGGCGTCCTTGGAGCATCAACGGATATGCCAGACCGGCAAAGCGCAGAAAATGCCGCGATGGAAAATTGCAGAGTTAGAGGCGGCATAAATTGCACCATGCAAATCTCATACGGCAATCAATGCGTCGCCTTAGTTGTCGGCGGAAAAGGCTTTGCTGTAAATTCAGGCGCAACCGTTGCCCAAGCTACCGAGAAAGGAATGAAATTTTGTACACCTATGGCGAATGATTGTCACGCCTACTATACCGCTTGCAGCCTTCCGGCACGAATTCAATAAGATGACGACGAATTTTCATATAAATCCTGTATCGATCTTCGATCTATGACCATTTTTCTGCGGGGTAGCCCCGCCATTGCAAACGACATTGCCTTTGGCAAATCAGGCCATACACATGTCGCCGACGTCACCAAGCGAGGCGCACGAACTGGCCAACCCAGCAGATCTTAGGTGATAGTCATGAAAAACCTTTGCTTCCTCGTACTTTTATTGATCGTCACCTCCGCTCATGCCCAAGACTGTGGTGGCATGGCGAACGCAGGAGGCACATGCGTTCCTCCCGATGTGGCAATGCCGAATTATCAGCAACAAGCCCCGCAACCGCCTCCCCAGAAATGGGTCGATCATTATGGAGCGATTGCAGTAGATGGCGGCAAGGGGCTTGTTGGAATTTCAACAGATGCAGCAGTTACCAGCAAGCCGAACAATTAGCACAAATGGACTGTATATCAAAAGGCGGAGCTGCGTGCAAATTCAAATTTCCTACCGCAATCAATGCGTCGCAATGGTCATTGGAAATAATGGTAAATTATTCAATACAAATGATGACCCCACTGTAGATACAGCCGCACAAAAGGGCATGCAAATGTGCATGCCAGAAGCGCATGACTGTCACGTCTACTATTCCGCCTGCAGCCTTCCGGTACGGATTCAATAACCATGGCCACCGTTACGCCCACCTTCAACCGCATCACCATCACGCTGGCCTTCGGCACCTTGCTATGCGCCTGCAACGCCTCACCGGGGCGTGACTCGCTGGCAGCCAGCGCGCGGATGAACCCTGCTCCAGTCGCTTCCACCGCCGCCCCCAAAGATGCCGCTTCACGGAAGAACGCCATGACGCCACTGAACCAGTTGCTGTTCATTCTCGCCGGGCAGGCAACGCCTTGGAGCGCCTTCGACCATGTGCCCGGCGTGCAATGGCGCGATGCCAAGCCGCAGGCCAACTCGGATGCGTCCGCGCCAGACCTCGCCTATGACCGCAGTGGCACGCTCATGCTCAATGGTTTCGGCATGGTGGACGTGCCGGACGGCCAGCAAGGCGCGGAAGCCGGCACCAAGCAAGACAATGAAGGCCACGCAGGCGTGACCCTGAGCGGCGATGCCGAGTCGGTGCAATCCATCGCCGTGCTCAAGTTCTACCCCAGCAAGAACTATCAGGACATTCTGCAAAAGCAGTTCGACGGCAGCGTTTTGATCCGGCCGATGGCCAGTGCCTGCACACTCGACTACGGCACCACCGCCGCCAACACGCAAAACAACGCTTTCTACCAGATAACCCTTGGTTCGACTTCCCTTCCGCTCTATGCGGAAGCCTTCATCGATGGCGGCGCAGAAAGCCACGGCCCAGGTTCGACTACGTTCGTGTTTTACCGCAGCAAACCGACACAACGCATCGCCGCGATGCGTTGCAAGGAGCACTGACCTAATAGCGCCGCATCACTCCACCCTTCGTCATATCCAAGAGGACACGCATCATGGCTGATAGACGAGACCGCGCAGTGGCCACTGCGAATGCATACCATCAGGGCAACATCGCCGGCTTGGACGACGCGATGACCCGCCGCCTCGTTGCTTCCACGGTGATGACCGAAAGCAACGGTGGCGATCTGGCGATCACCAACAGGCAAGGTTATGTCGGCCGCTACCAGGCGGGCGCCGGCTGGCTGGCCGACGCCGGCTACATCGACAAGCACAAGCTCGCCGACGCCATGCAAGGTCAGCGAAGCGAATGGGCCTGGGCCGTCTCGGGCGGCATGACCCGGTTTCTGGAAGATCCTTCCAACTGGGAAAACGGCCTGAGTCTGGAGAAGTACAAGGCTTCTTCCGACCTGCAAGATCGGGCTTTCAAGATCAATAGCGACCATGCCTACCATCAAGCCGTCGGAAACCGCGTGCTGAAGGAAGGCGACAATCCGGCCAAGGTGGCCGGTTTCCTGAAAGCGCGCCACATCGCGGGCTATGGCGGTGCCGTCGCGGCCGCGACCGGCGGTCGCGTGATCCGCGACAGCAACGGCACCAGCAACTACGACTACATGCACGACATCACCCGCAACCGTGACGGGCTGGATCAACGCATGGGCTACACGTTCCGCAGGCAAGATGGCCAAATCGATCCGGCGCGCTCCCATGTAACTGATGGCGTGCTTAAAGAAGGCACCCACGGCCAAGCCGTGCACGACCTGCAAGCCAACCTCACCAAGCTCGGCTACACCGACCATCGCGGCAAGCCGTTGCCAGTCGATGGCGTTTTCGGCATCGACACCCGCCACGCCGTGGAGCGCTTCCAGCATGACCACCACCTCGCCGTGGACGGCAAGGCCGGCCCACTGACCCAGCAGGCCATGCACACGGCGCAGCAACCACATGCCACGACTCATGCCCTGACCGACCCGCATCACCCCGACCACACGCTGTACGAGCAGGCGCTGGCCGGGGTACGTGCGCTCCATGCGCACGGCCAGCTCACCGAGCAGCAATGCCGCAACCTCGCCGCCGCACTGGTCGTGGAGACCAGGCACGAAGGTTTCGCACGCATCGACCAAGTGGCGCTCGGCGACGGCGGCAATCGGGTCTACATCGCCCAACACCCCACATCGCCAATGGAAATGGCGAAGTTCGGCTCCGTCGATACGGTCACCGCCTTGCAGACGCCGATGGCGCATAGCGCCGAACTTGCTGCAGCCATCCCGGTGCCCTCCATCGCACCACCGGCACCGGCCTTCCAACCGGCAGCGCCCGCTCCGACGCTGGCGTTGTGATGACGGTTCACCAATGACTCGCATACTCACGCTCGATAGCCGCACCTCGCATCTCGCCTTGGGGCGAGGCAGCACCGTGGCCGCTGTCTGCCGGATCATCACCAGCCAGATGCGCGAGTCGCTGAGGGCCGCGGTCGTCAGCATGACCCGCATCGCCACCATCGGAACCTCCATGTCCATCGGCAGCACGAGCGTGCACGACCTGTTCGCCAGCCAGCTGCCCGACGCGCTCAACCAGTTGTTCACCAGCAACAGCGATTCCCCCCGGCACCATCAACCGGAATCTCGCCTATGCCGTAGTCGCCATGGGCGCCATCGATACTGGGCAAATCAGCAGCGGTACTAGTGCGATCAGCCCTCCTCGCCCCACCAGATCATCCAATGATCCGCGTCCGGGCAAGCACTTCCATGCAGAGTCCAGTATCAGGTTGATCCGCCTCGAGCCGCCTCTTCGTGACCACAAGGAGTCAAGTCATGCAACTACGAACTCTGCTTGCCGCTCTCGCCATCAGCACTACCGGTTTGACTGTTGGCATCGCCCACGCCCAGGGCGTGGATCCCTGCTCGGTCTATACCTGCATGGCAGGCATTTCCGGAGTTGACGCCTCGGGCGGACCGGCCTGCGCCGCCCCCATCGCCGCCTTCCACGCCATCCAGATTTGGGACCCTGAATTCGACAGCGGATCCACCGCCTCCGCACGTCGCGAGTTCCTGATGACATGCCCCGGAGTGCAAGAGCCCACCAATCTGGCCATCCTCAACGCCATCATCGCGGAGTGGGGCTACATCCCCTGAGCGGCCCTCTCACCTGCCCGCCGGCGCGGCCCATGCGACACCAACCAAACGTTCGACAAGGCATTGAAGGATGAGCCGAGGGAAATTGATTTTCGCGTCGATACTGCTTGTGGCCGCCCTGCTCGGCGGCCTCTATCTCTCCGGCTGGCTGTCGCTGTGGTTGCTTGGCCTGCATGACGTGCCGCTGCACTGGAACACCTGGTGGCAATACCACCAAGCCGCCAGCCTGCCGCAGTACGCGCCCTATGCCGGCAAGATCAAGCTGGCCGGCGGCCTCGGCTTCGGCCTGCCCCTGCTGGCGTGGCTGCTCCTGTTGATTCCGTTGTCCCGGCGCAAGGCCGAGTCCCTGCACGGCGACGCCCGTTTCGCCAGCCTGTACGATCTGCGCAAGGCTGGCCTGCTGACGCAGAGTCCGCAAGGCATCCTCATCGGCAAGTACAGGGGACGCTACCTGTGGTTGAACGGCGCCCAGCACGCCATCGCCATTTCCCCCACACGCTCCGGCAAGACCACCAGCATTGCCATCCCGGTGCTGCTGTCCTATGCCCAATCGATGGTGGTGCTCGACCTCAAGGGCGAATTGTTCAAGGCCACCAGCGGCTGGCGGAAGGCGCAAGGCCACGCCATTCGCGTATGGGCGCCTTACGACGATGCAGGGAACACCCATCGCTTCAACCCGATGTCCTTGATGGCCGGCATGGATCCCGGCAAGCGTCTCGGTGAAATCCAGACCATGGCGGCCATCCTGTATCCGGACGAGGTTGGCAAGGACCCCTTCTGGACCAGCCAGGCGCGCGCCACCTTCGCTGCCTTCGCTTCCTTCATGTTCGAGGTCTGGGACGCCCAGGTGCTGGCCCAGCATCGCGCGGGCACTCCCGCATCGATGCGGTTCGATCCGAACACGTCGATTCTGTTCCCCAGCCTCGAGCGCATCCTGCGCCTCTCCAGCGGCATGGACGGCAAGAGCATCAAGGAGACGTTGCAGCAGATACTCACCGATCCCGCCCATGCCTGCGTCAGCCCACAGACCCGCACCGTGTTCGGCAACCTGCTGGGGCTGGCCGAGCAGACCTTCTCCTCGGTGATCGCCACCGTGCAGGCGCCGCTGCAGCAGTTCCTGAGCCCTATCCTGGCGGCCGCCACCAACGCCACGGACTTTGAGGTGACCGCGCTGCGCAAGCGTCCCACCACGCTCTACGTCGTCATTCCGACCAACAAGCTGGACGAGAGCAGCAAGCTCCTGAACATCTTCTTCAGCACCGTGATCGGCGCCAACCTCGGCAAACAGTTGGGCGAGGAGCCGGATCTCAAGCACCAGTTGCTGATGCTGATGGACGAGTTCACCGCCATGGGCCGGGTGGACGTGTGGGCCAAGCGCATCTCGATCTCGGCCAGCTACGGCGTGCGCGACCTGTGCATCGTGCAGAGCCGGTCACAATTGCGCTCTGCCTACGGCGACCATGACGCGCAGAACTTCATCACCAACCACGGTGCGCAGATCGTGTTCGCTCCACGCGAGCAGGCCGACGCCAGCGAATACAGCGAAATGCTCGGCTACAAGACGGTGCGCAAGAAGCAGCGCAGCCAGAGCCGCGGCGGTGGCTCCAACCAGGTATCGATCAGCTACAGCGAAGAAAAGCGCGCCTTGTTCCTGCCGCAGGAGATCAAGGAACTGCCGCAGGACGAGGAGATCATCTTCTACGAAGGCTGCAAGCCCATTCGCGCACGCAAGAACTGGTTCTTCAAGGACAAGGTGTTGCGGCAGCGGGCGAGCGTGCCGCCGGTGCAGATCCAGCCCATGGCATCACCACCGACGAGAGAGACGACGCCCATGAATAATGTCGTCCGCCCCCAAGGCGAACAGGCCGCCAGATGGCTGGCGCAATAAACAAGCATGCGAGATGCTCAGGGTGTGCAAGCCATAACTGAAAACGCCGCACACATGACGAGTTGGCGTGCGCAACCTGCTGGAAACGAGCACCCGGCATTCAACCGTCCTGCGATCTCCGCCAAACCGACCTGCGATCGAATCCGCCCATGCCCCCACGCGCAAGCACAGCCCTCCTGCTCACTCTGGCCCTGACCACAGGATGCTCCATGACACACGGCGATCCCAAGAACCCCAAAAATAACCCCCACCCCGTCCAGCGCTACGAGATCACCGCTACGGCGGAAGCACCGGGGCCGTGGGACAGGGTGAAAGGCTATATCAGCTACGAGGTCGTCAATCCGAAGTGTACGCCGGAGAACAAGTTCCTCGGGGTGCGCATCATGCCGACGGATGTGGGCGTCGATATCGAGATGACCCGCGTGAACGAGAACACATGGAAGGGTTATTTCTATCGGGACTACGTGCAGGATGAAGATTACTACGGACTTGGGGTTTGCCATTGGGATGCTGTGAGTGTGTCTAGCGTTTTCACCGTACATGATGAAGTGTTTGCATCGGGTTCGACGCTCGACGACTTCTTGCGCCACGGCCCTCAAACGGAGTACTTCAAGAAGAGCGAATATTTCGACCGCTCACTGACAGGCGACGGCGCACTCGATTTCTCACCCAAATATCCGGAATACATCAAGAACCCCGATGAATTCTTTCCGATCAAAGTCACCATCAAAGAAGCCATGCCATGAATCCGAGCCCCAAAGTCTCGGCCGCCGCGGCAAAGGAAGCGTACGCAGACCACCTGTCGAGCGACATCGACAACAACGCTAAACAAATCTTCTTTGGCCACCAGCGATACGTAGTATTCGGCTACACCGCCGACTCTGCCACCGGCTTCCACGCCACGGCGTACCGCAACAAAGAAACAAACGAAATCATCATCGCCTACCGCGGCACCGATCCTGACATCCAGCACCACACCCGCACCACAATCCAGGATGCGGCTGTCGATTTCACGATGGTGAAAGATCAGGTCAATCCCCAGAAAAACGCCGCCGATGCCTTCACCCGGGCAATGATCGACAAGGCCGCGCGACACGGCATCTCGAGAGACCACATCACCGTCACCGGCCACTCTCTGGGCGGCACGCTGGCAGAAATCGAGGCGGCGGAGTTCGGGCTGCGCGGCACCACCTTCAACGCCTATGGCGCGGTGGATCTGGGCTACGGCGTATCCGAAGGCGGCACCCACGTGACCAACTACGTGATGGCCGGGGACGTGGTGAGCGCGGCCAGCCGCCATCACGGGCAGATCGTTCCGCTGGCGAGCGATGACGACATCCTCGCTCTGAAGACAGGACGTTACCTGGATGCGGCCCAGGGCGCTCCGCCACCGAATCCACTGATGGCGATGATGCTTTCCGACCACAGCGTTACGCATTTCGTCCCCGAGCCTGGCAGCCCCGATGCAAGCGCGCTGGATCCCGGAATGCTTGCGCACTACGAGAAGAACTACGCCGACAACAAGGCCGCCATCGACCGCTATCGGCATGACGTCTACGAGGAACGCGCCGAGCTGGCCGCGGCGTTGCGCCACGCGGACAGCCACGACCTCGCGTCCACCTGGAAAAACCTTCCGCCACGCATCCAACAGCAGTTGGCCGAACTGCACGCCCGCGAGGTGGATGCGCCGATCCATTCGGCGGTGGCGCACGGTGCAGTCGTCCAAGGTGTCGAACACGGCCTGGAGCAAACAGGCACCGCCATGCGTACGTCCGGGCAGACCGTGCACGAACTGGACGAGCGCATGGCCGCTGGCGTGCGCCACGCCAGCATCGGCATGGCGCCAGCCATGCCTGCCGCGCCACTGGCCGGCATGGCCCTGGCCGAAGGCATGCATCTGCACGGCGAGCTTGCCCAGGCAGCGAGCCAGCTGGCGGAAGAACAGATGAAGCAAGCCAGGCAAACCGTCCAGCTCGGCGCACATGCAGCCGCGGAAGCCGCCACGACGGCTGTCCACGGGATCGAATCCGTCGCCCTGACGGGCGCCGACTTGGCGATCAACACCTATCAAGGCGGCAAGGCCGCGCTGGAACACACTGGCCACGCCTACGAAGCCGCTCGTCGCGCCGTGTCTCAGGGAGCCGATGCCATCGCACATGGTGCCCAGCGCGCGGGCGAAGCACTTCATGCTTTCGCCGAGCACACGGGTGCGGCCTATGCGGAAAGCGCGATGCTGCGCGGGCAGGCGATTTCCGCCACGGCCGACGCCCTGATGCACCGGCCGCCATCGAATGCACGCACGGGCGCCACCGCGCCGAACCACCACGACCCGCGCCATCCAGGCAACTCCCTGCACGGGCTCTACAACGAACTGCATTGGCGCATTCCCGACGCAGGCGAGCAGCGCTTGCTGCAGTTCACTGCGGCCTGCCATGCGCACCACATCGGCGCCCACAACCTTGGCGCGATCCATCTGGACGAGGCGCGCGCGACCATGCACTTCAACGGCAACGACATCTGGGCGCGACCCGTCAGCGTGAACTTCAGCCAGCCTTCGCCGCCGCCCGAGCAATCCATCCAGCACATCCAGCAGCACGATCAGCAGCAGGCACAACTGATGGGGCAGATCCATACCCGGAATCAGGCACAGCAACAGCAAGGCCCGGCACCGGGTGGTCCGATCTTCTGATCGTTTTCCGGCAGGCAAGTCGCCCGGTCGGCATTAGACTTGCGCGATGCCACTGACACCCGCTTTTCTCGACCAGCTGCACGCGACGTTCCCAGCTGATGCCATGTCCACTGGTGAAGCGGAGCTTCGCACCTACGCCCACGACAACTCGCGCCACGCACAGGTGCCTGATGCGGTGGTGTTCCCCACCACACACGATCAGGTCGAGGCACTGGTGCGCGCCTGCCGCGAGCATCGCGTGCCGCTCACCGCGCGCGGCGGCGGCACCAGTTCCACCGGCGCGTCGGTGCCTGTGGCGGGTGGCGTGGTGGCGTGTTTCACGCGGATGAACCGCATCCTGCGCATCGCGCCGGACGACCGCCTCGCGGTGGTCGAGCCGGGCGTGACGAACGAGGCGTTGCAGCAGGCGCTGACGCCGCACGGATTCTTCTGGGCGCCCGACCCCGGCTCCGCGCCGTGGTGCGCGGTGGGCGGCAATCTCGCCTGCAACGCGGGCGGGCCGCGTGCGGTGAAGTACGGCAGCACGCGCGACAACGTGCTTGGCCTCGCCGCCGTGGCGGGCACGGGCGAGAGCTTTCGCGCAGGCACGCATACCACCAAGGATTCCACCGGCTACGACTTGACGCGCCTGCTGATCGGCTCGGAAGGCACGCTGGCGCTCATCACCGAGGCCACGCTCAAGCTCACGCCCAGGCCCGCCGCGGTGCGTTCGCTGCGCGCCAGCTACACCGACGCGGGCGTGGCGGCACGCGCGGTGGCGCGCATCATGGCGCAGCCGGCGACGCCTTCCGCGCTGGAGTTCATGGATGCGCTGGCGCTGAAGCTGGCGCGCGACCACCAGCCCGAGGCCGGCGTGCCCGAGGCGGGCGCGCTGCTGATGATCGAGGTGGACGGCGAGCCGGAGACGCTGGACGTGGCGGCCCATGCCGTGGCCCGCGCCGCACGCGGCGACGGGTTGACCGATCTCGTGGTGGCGACGGACGCCGCGCAAACCGCCGCGCTGTGGGCCGCGCGCAAGGCGCTCTCGCTCGCCCAGCGCGCCGCCACGCAGCACAAGGTCAACGAGGACGTGGTGGTGCCGGTATCCCGCCTGCCCGAACTGGTGGATGGCGTGCGCCGGCTCGCGGAAAAGCACGCCGTGCCCATCGTGAGCTTCGGCCACGCCGGCAACGGCAACCTGCACGTGAACTTCCTGCCGCGCGACGTGGACGAGATCGAGCGCGCCTACGCGGCGCTGCCCGAGCTGTTCGCGCTGGTGATCGCACTCGAAGGCACGCTGTCGGGCGAGCACGGCATCGGCCTGGTGAAACGCGATTATCTGCCGCTGGCCCTGGGCGCGGGAAACATCGCCATGATGCGTGCGGTGAAGGCCGCCTTCGACCCGGACGGCATCCTCAATCCCGGCAAGCTGCTGCCGTGAGCAAGGCCGAATCCTTCGAGCAACTGATGGCGCGCGTGCGCGCCTGTCGCATCTGCGAGCAGCACCTGCCGCTGGGGCCGCGCCCGGTGCTGCAGGCGTCGCCGCAGTCGCGGTTGCTGATCGTGAGCCAGGCGCCGGGGCGCAAGGTGCACGAGACCGGCATCCCGTTCAACGATGTCAGCGGCGACCGCCTGCGCGATTGGCTGGGCGTGGATCGCGCCACGTTCTATGACGCGGAAAAGATCGCCATCGTGCCGATGGGCTTCTGCTTCCCCGGCACCGGCAAGGGCGGCGACCTGCCGCCGCGGCCGGAATGCGCGCCCGCGTGGCATCCGCTGCTGCTGCCGCGCCTTACGCAGGTGCGGCTGACGTTGGCGATCGGCCAGTACGCGCAGGCCGGCCTGCTCGGCGAGCGGCGCGGCCGCACGCTCACCGACACCGTGCTGGCCTGGCGCGAACATCTCGCACGCGGCGTGCTGCCGTTACCACACCCCAGCCCGCGCAACCGGCTGTGGCTTACGCGCAATCCGTGGTTCGAGGCGGAGCTGCTGCCGGAGCTGCGGCGACTGGTGGGCGAGGCGTTGCGCTAGGGAAACCTCCAATTCGTCATCGCGCGTAATGCACCGAGCACGTCACGCGACCGATCTTCGACGCCCCCTTGCAAGCCAGTATGATCGACCAAGTGTCGACACCGGCCAGCAGCAACCGACCCGAGGCAGGCACCTCTAAACCGCAAACAAAATCATTTGCGCGATCGGATCAAACCATCAAGGGATCGAGCATGGAACCCGTTTGTCAGGCTTGTGGTTATCAACGAAAGCCGACTGATCAGGCACCCGATTGGGAATGCCCATCTTGCGGCAAGGCGTATGTGAAGACCTCGCATTCATCGCCCAGTCCGCTGGTGATCTACCCCGACAACCCTCCCACCGAGCAAGGCAATCAACTACACGGAACGCCTTCGTACCGGACGCCCTCAAAGGAGACGCCCCTTAACAAGCACGGCATACTCATCGGGACTCTTTTCGCGCTCTTTCTTGTCTTCGGCATCCCCATACTGACCAATCCGTCGTCAGCATCCGACATTGTTTTTCACAGTGACGCCGGATTTATTGCACTCATTTTAATCGTATTGGTGGCGGTAGCAGCCGTCATCAAGCGCGTGCACGCAAAGATCGATCTCAATGACCGCAAGTCCGTATTTGTACTTTACGCAGCATTCCCCGGACTTATTTTTGCGGTACTTTTTCTCGGCCTCACAATTTCAACGCACAACGAAGTCCACACCGCAATCAGGATTCAACGTAATGGCCAGCGAACCACGGCCAATGTCGTTCGCATCTACACCGGAAGCTGCGGAAGGCGATCTTGCAGCATCAACGTGGAATACACGTTTACGCCGTCAACCGAAACGAGCGTTACATCGAAGCCCATACATGGCTACGCAGATCTCGGTGACCGCTCCGATGCCCCCCATGTCATTTACGCACGCACGAACAAGCAGGTTCCCATCGCCTATGAAGTTGACCATCCCGAAGTCTCGGCACTGAACTTCGATGATGATATTTTTCGCCTCGATCCTAACGAACGCTATCGTGGAACATTGGCCTTATTGGGCAAGCTCTTTCTAGGGGCATGGGTGCTGATGCTTGCCGTAGTGGGCCTTAGCCTTTGGCTGTCTCCGGCCAAGAAACCGAACGCCGATTGACCCGAATCTGGCAGGGCTTTTTGCAAGTCGATCCATAGGCATCCGCTTCCGAACCGAAGCGGATGCGCCTCAGACCGCCCGCCGTGCAAAGACCAGGTGCAGACCGAACAGCATGAACACCGCACCGGCGCAGCCGTCGATCCAGCGGCGCAGGCGAAGGTAGCCGCGGCGCATCGTCGGCAGCGCGAACACGCCGGCCACCAGGGTGAACCACAGCAAGGTCTCGGCCACCACCATCGACCACAGTCCCCAGCGCGCCCAGGCGCCCTGCCCGTCACCCACGAAGGCGGAGAAGATGCTGCCGAAATACACCACCACCTTGGGATTGGCGAGGTTGGTGAACAGGCCGTTGCGCAGGGCGCGCCACGCACCGTCGGCCAGCTTCACCACCGCAGGCGCGTGGGTGCCGCCGGCTGGCGCCTTCAGCGCGCCGCGCAGCATCTTCAACCCCATCCAGCACAGGTAGGCGCCGCCGCACACGGCGATCGCGCGCTCCAGCCACAGCAGCCGGTGCAGCAGCAGTTGCAGGCCCAACAACGCCAGTGCCGCCCAGATCGCCACGCCCAGCGTGATGCCCGCCACGCCGGCCAGCGCCTCGCGGCGCGAATGGCTCACCGCGGTCTGCGAGACGTAGAAGAAATCCGGGCCGGGGCTCATCAGGGCGATCAGCTGCACCACG
>Ga0134128_10001668_pt1 | contig 28194 bp, 26 predicted proteins | sample KB31754_FD_96462 | JGI IMG/M metagenome (GOLD analysis project Ga0134128, IMG submission 96462) | Terrestrial soil microbial communities with excess Nitrogen fertilizer from Kellogg Biological Station, Michigan, USA - KB3-175-4 | ecosystem: Environmental > Terrestrial > Soil > Unclassified ... | reverse complement strand
CGGTGCGCATTAATTTGGCTCAGTGATAGTCGGCGACCTCAACTTCGAAAGCATCTCCATCGCGCCACACGAAGCAAACGCGAAACTGATCGTTGATGCGGATGCTGTGCTGGCCAGCGCGGTGGCCACGCAACGTTTCCAGCCGATTACCGAGGTGGAATGCGCAGATCGTTCAATTGCGAGGCCCGATTCAACATCGCCAGTTTACGCATCGCCACGGTTTCGATTGCAATCCAACGCCGCACCCGGCAGCCGTTGTACAAGCCGCGGGTTGCGTCGTCGCGGAACGACCGTATCATCCGATTGTCCTCATACTAATGCTATGCGTTAGTATCGTCAAGCGACCGTACCGGCATTCATCCGCCGATACTGCAGCGCCTCGGCCAGGTGCTCGCGCGCGATGCGGTCGGCACCGGCCAGGTCGGCGATGCTGCGCGCGACGCGCAAGACGCGGTGGTAGGCGCGCGCGGAGAGGCCGAGCTGGTCGAGGGCGCGTTGCAGCAGCTCGCGTTCGCTTGCGCCAAGTGTGCAATCGCGTTCTATCTCGCGCGTGCTCAGCGCGGCGTTGGGTTTGCCGGCGCGGGTCATGGCGATTTCGCGCGCGGCGATCACGCGTGCGCGCACGATGGATGAGGATTCATCCTGCGCGCGACGCACGCCATCGAGCTCGGCGAGCGGCAGGCGCGGCACCTCCACGGTGAGGTCGATGCGGTCGAGCAGCGGGCCGGAGATGCGACCGCGATAACGCGCGATGACGTCGGGCGTGCAGCGGCAACGGCCATTGGGATCGCCGGCGTAGCCACACGGGCACGGGTTCATCGCCGCGACCAGTTGAAACCGCGCCGGAAATTCGGCCTGGCGCGCGGCCCGCGAGATCACGATGCGACCGGATTCCAGTGGCTCGCGCAGTACTTCCAGCGTGTGCCGATCGAATTCCGGCAGTTCGTCCAGAAACAGCACGCCGTGGTGCGCCAGCGAAATTTCGCCCGGTCGCGGATGCGAACCGCCGCCGACCAGCGCCACGCCTGAGGCGGTGTGATGCGGGTTCCGGAACGGGCGGCGCTTCCAGGTGCCGGGCTCGATCGGCACGCCGCACACCGAGCGCACCGCACATGCTTGCAAAGCTTCCGCTTCGGTCAGCGCCGGCAGGATGCCGGGCAGCCGCTGCGCGAGCATGGATTTGCCGGTGCCGGGCGGCCCGATCATCAGTACATGATGGCCACCTACCGCGGCGATCTCCAGTGCGCGCCGCGCATGCAGTTGGCCGCGCACGTCGGCAAGATCGGGCGCGTTCGCGTCCACGGTTGCCGGGGTCGCATCCGCCACCGGCGCCGACAATGGTTCCACGCCACGCAGGTGCGCACAGACTTCCGCCAGCGTGCGCGCGACCCGCACATCCACATCGTTGATCAACGCGGCTTCATGCGCGTTGTCGGCGGGCACGATCACGCAGCGTCCGCCTTGGCGCGCGCGAAGCAAAGCCGGCAGCACGCCGGTAACCGGGCGCAATTCGCCCGACAGCGCGAGTTCGCCGAGAAATTCGCAGCCATGCAGCGCTTCGCGCGGCACCTGGCCGCCAGCGGCGAGGATGCCGAGCGCGATCGCGAGATCGAAGCGTCCGCCATCCTTGGGAAGTTCGGCGGGCGCGAGATTCACTGTCACGCGGCGATTGGGATATTCGAACTGGGTGTTCTGGATCGCCACCCGCACGCGATCGCGCGCTTCGCGCACCGCGGCCTCGGGCAGGCCGACGATGGAAGTGCCCGGCAAGCCGCCGGACAGATGCACCTCGACCGTCACCAGCGGCGCAGCCACTCCTTCCTGCGCGCGGGTTAGTGCGACGGCGAGCGACATGCGGCTGCGTCCCCTGATGATGGATCGAAGAGAATCAGATCCGGAGCATTCCGGTGCCGCGCGCGACGCGGCGCCCGGGATCCCGTGCCTTTCGGACAGCGACGCAAACACACCGGCTTCCGGCTTGCGCCAGGATCACGAGCACGAAGTACGTTGAAACAGAAATCCGACGCCGGCGGGCGGGACGACGCATGAGCGTCGAAGGCCGGCGCGCGCTCAGCTGGTGTGCGCGGTTTCCAGCTCCGCGACCCGCGCCTCCAGTTGCACGACCAGCTCGCGCGTGCGCGCCAACACGCCGCGCTGCGCATCGAATTCCTCGCGCGTGACCAGGTCGAACCGGCGCAACCCCGCCCTCAGTACATCGCGGAAGTTCGCCTGCAAATCTTCACGCGCCTGATTCAACCCCGGTGGCACCAGCGCGGCGAGCCGCTGCGCGAGCTGGTCGATTCCCTGTACGTCGATCATGGTGATGTCCTCGGCATTTGCGTCAGCCTAGCGCGCGGCAAGGGCAGCCGAAAGCAGCGCCCGCCGCCCGTCGATGTGGGTATTGCCCTACACGCGAGATCCTTGCGCCGGTGGCGCGAACGCACCGCTACGTTGCCGGTGTGGCGGCCGCCACGCGCGGCTTCACCAGCACGCGCACCGCGATCAGGCCCAGTTCGTAGAGCAGACACATCGGCACCGCCAGCATGGTTTGCGAAATGACATCCGGAGGAGTCAGCACCGCGGCTACCACGAAGCAACCGACGATCACGTAGCCGCGCGCCTTTTTCAGTTTCGGCAGATCCACCACCCCAACCGCGGCCAGCAGCACCACCGCCACCGGCATCTCGAAGCACAGGCCGAAGGCGAGGAACACCACCAGCGTGAAATCCAGATAGTGGCCGATGTCGGTCATCATCGAAACGCCGGCCGGCGTGACGGCGGTGAGGAAGCGGAACACCATCGGCAATACCAGGAAGTAGGCGAACGCGCAGCCGATGTAAAACAGTGCCACCGCCGAAACCAGCAGCGGCCGCGCCAGCCGTTTCTCGTGCCGGTACAAACCAGGACTGACGAACGCCCATAACTGATACAGGATCACCGGCATCGCCAGGAACAGCGCGACAAAAAAGGCGAGCTTGAGCGGGGTGAAAAAAGGGCTGGCTACATCGATCGCGACCAGGTGCGCGCCGGCCGGCAAGCGTGCGACCAGCGGCCGCGCAAGATAGGTGTAGAGCTTGCCGGCGAACGGGATCAGCGCCAGCAGCACCGCCAGCAGCGCGACGATCGCCTTCAGCAGGCGCGCGCGCAATTCGATCAGATGGCTCATGAAGCCCTGCTCTGGCAGAACTTCTTCGCCACGCCCGCGCGGCGGCAGGTCAGCCGGCGTGGTCATCGTGCGTCTCGCGTGCCGGGTCGGGACTCGCCGATGCATCGGCAGTCAGCGCCGGCGGTGTCTGTGCTTGCTTTGCGCGCATCAGGTTCTGCGCATCCTGCGCGATGCCGCCAAGTACTTCGCTGGTGTCGTTCGCGTGCGTGCGCACCTGCGCCACCGCCGCGCGCGCGGCATCCTGCGCCTCGCGCAATTGCGCGCGCAGTTCCTCGGCTTCCAGCTCGCGCGTCACTTCCGCGCGCACGCTGTCCCAGCCACGCCGGACGCGGCGCAGCAGCGCGCCCGCGGTGCGCGCGGCCCCGGGCAGGCGCTCGGGACCGAGCACCACCAGCGCCACCACCGCGATCAGCAAGATTTCGCCGAAACTGATGTCGAACATGGGGATCGTTGCAGGAGCGCGTAAGCGCGCGACGAAAGCATCACCGACGCGCGGGTCCACAGGGGAGCTTCACCAATCACTACACCCCGGCTCGCGCGCGCATGACTACTCGACGCGATCGCGCGGCTCCGCGGCGGGTGGCGGCGGCGCTTGCGAAGCCAGCGGCGGGTCGGCTTTCAATTGCGCATCCGCCGGTTTGTCGGCTTCGCCGCCCATGGATTTCTTGAATTCGCGGATCGCGTGGCCGAGATCGCCGCCGACATTCTTCAGCCGGCTGGTCCCGAAGATCACCAACACGATCAGCAGCACGATCAGCCAATGCCAGATGCTGAGGCCGCCCATGATCATTACCTCTCGAACAATGAAGAATCGCCGTGCCTGCAGGAGAACACTCCCTTCAACGCACGAACCCACTGCGCAGTGTACTCCAGGGGCAATTCGATTGATGTTTGCCGGGTTCTCACTCCGCTTGCGCCACCCGCGGCTTTGCAGGGCGGGGTTCAACCCGCCGTTCGCACCGCCGGGTCAAGACCCGCCCTACTTGCACGGCTTCGCATCACTGGGAAATTTCCTCCAGCTCATCGCGGAAGTGGACGACCGGCGGTGGAACATCATGCACCCCGCCTTCGAAGATGCGCCGCGGCGTGATGCCTGGCCCGTAAATCGCCGCATCGGCATCGTCGTTGATGCGCAGTGCCGCGCCATCCAGCGACACGCCTGCGAACAGGCCGCGCGAGCGCGAATAGGAATAGATCTCCGCCTGCATCGCGGCATCGGTGGACGCATTGAGATTGCGTCCGACCGGGCCGGCCGCGGCATGCGCCTCCGCACCGATCGTGAACTTGCCGTTGACGATGGAGTCCACGCCGCGTTCGGTGCGGAACACCAGCACCACATCGGTCGAGGATACGCCGGCCTGGAACCCGACGCTGCCGCCGGTCAGCGACAGAAACACCGGATTGGACCAGGTGCCATCCGGCGATTTCACCACGATCAATCCATCGCCGTGGCGGCCGCCGAACACCAGCCCCACCTTGATCACATCGGGGATCACCGCTATCGCGTACGCATTGCGCAGCAGATCGTGCGGAATGGTGCGATCCGGCGCCTGCATGATGTCAGCCAGCACGCGGGTGGCGGTTTGCGAAAGCGCGACCGCCTTGTCGCGTTCGTCGGCGTGCGCCGGCAAAGCGGGAACCAGTAATGCGAGAGACAGCACGGCCAGCGCACCTGTGATTCGATTCGACATAGACCCTCCGAAGTGAGGCGATATTCCAGCGTGAAGTCTCCGCAGGAGCGTGCGTGCGACGATCGTGGCCCGGCGAAAAGCCGCTCCGCGGCGGCGCGAGCGGGCTCCTGCATCGCTGGCCGGAATTGACGAAATTGTGCAGCGAGTGTGGGCGATCAGGGCCAACACGCGCTTAACGGGCGGCACTCTGTGGCAGACTGCGCGCATCCAGAGGAGTTCCACGACCGCGCATGTCCCGCTATCTCGGCCATGGAGAGCACGCGCAGGCACACGAGGGAAGCGCGGCGGTGCTGCTGGTGAATCTCGGCACGCCACCCGCGCCCACGCCGCGCGCGGTGCGCAAATATCTGGCCGAATTCCTGTCCGACCCGCGCGTGGTGGAACTGCCGCGCGCATTGTGGTGGTTGATCCTGCATGGTTACGTGCTGCGCACGCGGCCGCGCCGCTCGGCCGAGGCTTACGCGAAAATCTGGCAGCACGAGGGTTCGCCGCTGGCGCTGTACAGCGCGCAACTGGCGACCGCGGTGCAAAATGAAATCGCGCGGCAGACGCACGGCGAGCTGCGCGTCGCCCTGGCGATGCGTTACGGCGCGCCATCCGTCCGCGACAGCATCGCGCGCCTGCAACGCGAGGGCGTGCGTCGCCTGTTGGTGTTGCCGTTGTATCCGCAGTATTCGGGCGCGGCCACGGGTTCGGTGCTGGATGCGCTGGCCGGCACCGTCAAGGTGCTGCGCTGGCCGCCGGAAATCCGCACCATCAATGATTATCACGACGACGCGGGCTATCTCGCCGCGCTGGCCGCCAGCGTGCTGACGCATTGGGCGCAGCATGGCCGCGCGCAAAAATTGCTGCTGAGCTTTCACGGCCTGCCCGAGGCCAGCGTGCGCGCCGGAGATCCGTATTTCAATCAATGTCAGACCACCGCGCGGCGCCTGCGCGAAGCGCTGGGCATGGACGAGGCAGGAATGATCGTCGCGTTCCAGTCGCGCGTGGGCGCGCAGAAGTGGCTGCAGCCCTACACCGACGAACTGGTCGGCGCGCTGCCCAGGCAGGGCATCCGCACGCTGGATGTGCTGTGCCCAGGCTTTGCCGTGGATTGCCTGGAAACGCTGGAGGAAATCGCGCTGCGCTATCGCGCGAAATTCCTCACCGCCGGCGGCGAACGCTTCGCCTACATTCCGGCGCTGAACGCCACGCCCGCGCACGCGTCGGTGCTGGCGCAACTGGCACTGAAGAATCTGGGCGGTTGGGTTTGATGCGTGAGCTTTCGCTGAACCTGGCGCTTGGCCCGCTCGCCGCCCTGGAATGGGGCGAACCGGAAGCGCCGCCGCTGCTCGCGCTGCACGGCTGGCTGGACAATGCGGCCAGCTTTGCCGCGCTGGCGCCGCTGCTCGCGCACTATTTTCGCGTGATCGCGCTGGACCTGCCCGGCCACGGCCGCAGCGCGCACCTGCCCGCGGGCGTGTCGCGGTATCACGTCATGGATTATGTGGATGACGTGCTGGATGCGGCGGGTGCGCTGCAATTGTCGCGCTTCGATCTGCTCGGCCATTCGCTCGGCGCCGGCGTGGCGAGCCTGGTTGCAGCCGCCGCGCCGACGCGTATCGAAAAACTTGCCCTGATCGAAGGACTCGGCCCACTGGCCGATGACGGCGCGCAAACGCTCGTCCGCTGGCGCGAAGCGGAGACGCAACGCTCGGCTACGCGACGAGCGCCCCGTATATTCGCCAGCATTGACGAAGCGCTCGCCGCGCGCGTGGCGGTGGGCGATCTGGAATCGGGTGAAGCCCGCGCATTGGTGACGCGCGGTGTGCGCGCAGTCGAAGGCGGTTACGCGTGGAGCAGCGATGCACGCCTGCGCCTGCCCACGCCGTTGCGCATCGACGAACAACAATTGCGCCGCTTGCTGGCGGGCATCGAAGCGCCCACGCTGTTGCTGCTGGCCGACCCGGAAACGCCGTACCTGCCACGCGCCACGATGGAAGCGCGCGCAGCGAGCGTGCGCGATATCCGCATCGAGCGGATCGGCGGCCGCCATCACCTGCATGTGCAGTATCCGAAACAGGTTGCCGAGCGGTTGCTGGCATTTCTCTAGCGCTCGCCTGCAGGCAGGCTCTTACGGAAGCTTGTTGTAGGAGCCGGCTTGCCGGCGATCGGCGCAGAGCGCCGCCTCCCATCAGGCGGATATCGCCAGTCGCTCGCTACCGTAAATCCGCGCCGTGATCAGCCCGATCACCAGCGCCACGGCGAAACCGCAGAGCAAGGCCAGCCCGATGGGTTGCATGCCCACGGCGCGGCCACGCAGCAGTTCGCTGATGCCGATCTGCTGTCCGAGCAGTGGCACCGCATACATCCAGTCGGCTGGCTTTACCGGCATGAAACTCATCAACATGGACGGCAGCAACGGCAGGATCATCAACAGACCAAGATACGTCTGCGCTTCGCGATAGCTCTTTGCGAATGCCGCCACCAGCGTCTGCAGCACCGCGAACAGCGCCAGCAGCGGCAATTCCAGCAGCAGCACCTGGCCGATGAACAGCGGCCCGAGGTCGAAGGTCATGCCGAGTTTCTCCGCCGGCATGAAGCACCCGGCAACGGCGAATCCGATCACGCACAACACCAGGCTCAGCAGCGAGAACGCGCCGATCGCGCCGAGTTTGCCGGCGAGGATGCGCCAGCGCGCCACCGGATTGGCGAACAACGGTTCGAGCGATTGCCGCTCGCGCTCGCCGGCCGTCAGATCGATCGCGAGATACATGCCGCCGACGAAAATCGCAACCACGAAGAAGTACGGCAGGATGCCGAACACCAGCCCCGAGCGCGATTGCGGCGTGGATTGATCGCGCTCACTCACCACCAGCGGCGTGGCGACGGCCGGCGACAGCCCGCGCGCGACCAGCCGCATCGCGCCCTGCTCGCGGTCGTAGTTCTGCAGCATGCCGGCGAGGCGCTCGCGCGGCGTACCGGTGCCGGTCTGCGACGCGTCGTAGATCATTTCCACTTGCGCGGGCTCGCCGTCGCGCCAGGCGTTGCCGTAATCAGGCGGAATGCGCAGCACCACGTCGGTATCGCGATTGCGCACCGCGGCTTCCGGGTTGGCAATGGCGGGAAGCGGGTCGAGGCCTTGCTGCTTCAATGCCTCGATGAGGTTGGGCGCGTACTGCGCGCCGATCACCGGGACCTTCAGCGGGCCCTGCGCCTTCGACAGTTCGTGGTTGATCTGCACGTTCATCAGCACCACGAACATGATCGGCCCGAACAGCGGGGCGTAGATCAGCGCGCTCATCAGCGTGCGCTTGTCGCGCAGGTTTTCGGCGACCTCCTTCCACCACACCACAAATATCGCATTCATGCGGCGAGTCCCTCCTCGCTGCCGATGATTTTCACGAAAGCATCCTCCAGATTGGTTTCACCGGTTTGCGCGCGCAGCGCATCGGGCGTTTCATCGGCGACCACGTGGCCGTGCGCGATCACCACGATGCGATCGCACAGTGCCGCGACCTCCTGCATGATGTGGCTGGACAGGAGCACGCAGCGGCCTTCGGACTTGATCGATTTCAGGAACGCGCGCATCGCGCGCGTACTCATCACATCCAGGCCGTTGGTCGGCTCGTCAAGGATCACGTTCTTCGGGTCGTGCACCAGCGCGCGCGCGATCGCGGTCTTGACCCGCTGGCCTTGCGAAAATCCTGTGGTGCGGCGATCCAGAATGTCGCGCATCTCCAGTGCGTCGACCAGCGCTTCGCGACGTGCATGCATCTGCATGGCATCGATGCCGTGCAGGCGCGCGAAGTAATCGATGTTCTCGCGCGCGGTCAGCCGCTTGTACAGCCCGCGCGCATCCGGCAACACACCCAGCACGCGCCGCACCGCGACCGGATCGGTCGCTGCATCGATGCCGTCCACCAGCACCTGCCCGGCATCGGCTTTCATCAGCGTGTAAAGCATGCGCAGCGTGGTGGTCTTGCCGGCGCCGTTGGGGCCGAGCAGCCCGGTGATCTCGCCGTCGCGCGCCGTGAACGACACGCCATCCACGGCTTTCACCGCGCCGAAGGATTTGTGGAGATTCCTGACTTCGATCATGTTGTTCTCCTGCTCCTGTAGGAGCCTGCTTGCACGCGACCGCAACTCGACAAGGACGGCGCGTCGCGCCGGTCGCCGGCAAGCCAGCTCCTACGAAAGCGGCTCACGGTGTGGCCCCGTTGAAATCCACGAACGCCGGAACCGGGCCGATCTGCTTGATGCATGCCGCATCCAGTTTTTTCGGCTGGAGGTCGGCGACGAACTGATCCACCAGCTTGGGCACGCAGCCGCGCGCCAGCACGCTGTGGCCCATGCCGCGCGCGGTAAGCGCGCGCGCATTGCTCAAGCCCTTCAATACTTCGTCGGCGTAGCGCGGCGGCGTGACCGGGTCGCGTTCGCCCGACAGCAGCAGGGTCGGAATCGAGGATGTGAACGGCGCATGGAAATCCGCCCGCGCCGCGCCGCGCGGCCACACCGTGCATTCGGCTTTTACCGCATCGGTTACCTCGCCGCCGAGAATCGTGCCGGCGTCTTGCGGATTCGGCTGCAGCAGATCGGCATCTTCGGAACAGATCACCGACAGTTGCATGCCGGTGTTCATCGCGGTATCCAGGCTGCCGGCCAGCAATTGCGCCTGACCCATCAAGGGTGTGTAGTTTCCCTTCGCGGCCTGCGCCACGGTAAGCGGCAACAGCGCGGCGGTTTCGGCGTTGTAGGAGAACAATCGCGCGACGCTGGCGAGCGTGTCGGCCGAGACTTCCTTGTCGATCGGCTGGAACGACTTCGGGTTCGGAAACTGCGCCCGCGCCGGTTGCGCGCGCAGGGTGTCGTACAACGTGTGCAGCGCCGCATACGGGTTGCCGAACGCATGCTCGCATGCGGGCGTGGCCACGCACGCAGCCGACTGCAGTTTCAGCGCGCGCTCCAGGTTGCCGGCGAAATCCTCGCCGAGCACCAACTGGTTGGGCACTACGCCGTCCAGCACGATGCTGCGCACCGCGTGCGGGTAGGCGCGCGCGTATTGCTGCGCCATGCGCGTGCCATAGGAAATGCCGATCAGATCGAATTGCGGACCGCCCAGCGCACGACGCACCGCTTCCAGATCGACGACGGCGTCGGCAGTGGTGTAATGGCGCGGGTCGGAAGTCTTCTCGACTTCGTCCAGACACTGCGCGGTCTGCGCGCGCACGCGTCGCGCATCGAACGGCTGATCAGCACTGGCCTGCATCGCTTTCGCGGCCTGCGGGCATTCCAGCGGATGCGAGCCGCCGGTGCCGCGCTGATCCAGCAGAACAATGTCGTGATGCCTGCGCAGCGGCGCCAGCGCCGGCGCGATCTGCGCATAGCTTTGCGTCGCGGCCTCGCCGGGGCCACCGGCCAGATACACCACCAGGTCTTTTGCGGCGATCTGCGCGTCGCTCTTCACGATCGCGAGCTTGAGTTGAATCTTGCGCGAGTGTGGATCAGCGCGGTTCTCCGGCACTTCGAATGGCGCGCAGTACGCAGCCGTGGTCGCCGCACTGTCGGGTTGCTTCAGCTCGCAGCGCGTGAGCGTCAGGAGCCCGACTTTCAACGCGTCCACCGGTTGCGCGCCACTTGGCGCAGGCGTTTGCAAACTCGGCGGCGGTTCACTATGCGCGTGATGATGCGACTGCAGCGTCGGAACCCCGACCGCGGCGGCAATCGCGACCCATGCGCCGTTGCGTTTGCTGCAAAGTTTCATCGTGTTTCCCCGTCCAGGAAAATCGTCTCGATGCGCGAGCCGAACAACCGCGCGATCTTGAATGCCAGCGGCAAGCTCGGGTCGTATTTGCCCGTTTCGATGGCGTTGATGGTCTGGCGCGATACCTCCAGCCGCTCGCCGAGTTCGGCTTGCGACCAGGCATTTTTTTCGCGCAGTTCCCGCACGCGGTTCTTCATCAACAGCCCCAGAAATCCCAGGTTCCGGTGAAGTGCCGCTTGAGTCCGAGGCGGGTGAATCCGTAGACCATGCAAAGCGCCGGAAAGACCAGGAACAGTTCGCTGCCGTCGCCGCGCCAAACCTTGCCCATCGCCAGAAAACCCGCCACCAGGCTGATCGTGCCCACCAGCGCGGTGGCGATTCCGAGCGCGACAAGATGCAGGCGCTGATCGAGTTCATCGGCAAGCATCACCCGTCGCGCCATCAGCGCCACCACCCACGTCACCGGCACGGTCGGACTCACCGCGATGACGATCTTCCACAACAGGTCGTGGGTGTCGCGCAGGTGCGGCCAGAGGAACCACAGCAGCGCGATGTAGATCGCCATCAGCACCATCACGTAAAAGTTGAAGCGCTTGTTGCTGAAGCGCGCCATGGCGCTCTCTCCGGTCGATGTCAAGTTTGCTTGACATGCAAGATTAGGCACATGTTCATGCCATGTCAAGCGTCCTTTACATGGCGTTGCGACGCGCGATCTAAGCGGCGGCTAAGCGTGCGCAGGCAGGCTGCAGGTGATGCGCGCAAAGGATTTCGCATGGGTCATCGTGTCCGCGCCCCTGGCCATGCTGGCCGGATGCGCGACCTACCGCCCAATGCCGCTCGACCAGGCCGCAAACACGCGGAAGCTCGCCGATATCAGCGTGCCCGCGGCGTCCATGCCGGTGCCGGCGCTGCGCGAACATCGTTTCGATCCGTCCGATGGGCTGGATGTGACCGAAGTCGCGATGCTCGCGGTGGCGAACAATCCCGGCCTGCGCACACAGCGCGACGATCTTGCGATCGCGCGCGCGCAGGCGTTCTCCGCCGGTCTGTTGCCCGACCCGCAGCTCACCTACGAGCACGATCGCCCCGATCCGGGCCAAGCCGAGAATACGCCGGCGTTCAATCTCGGCTTGACCTGGAATCTCGGCGATCTGTTGACGCGCTCCGCGCGCGTGGCTTCGGCCAAAGCGAATACGCGCGAAGTGCACCTCAACCTGTTGTGGAGCGAATGGCAGACGATCGCGCAAGCGCGCACGCTGTTCGACAAGGTGCATGCGACGCGCGCGCTGGTCGCGCGCCTGCAACGCGAGCACGACGCGCTGGATCCGATCCGCACCTACGTGCAGCGTGCGCTCGCCGCGGGCGATCTCACCTATGACAGCGCCAGCGCGGGTTTGAATGCCGCGGCGGACGTGGACAACAAGCTGGTGGATGCGCAGGGCCGGCTCGATCAGGCCGAACACGACCTGCACAATCTGCTCGGCCTGGATGACACGCTGCCGCTGCATCTGGTGGGCGCGCCTTACACCGTGAACCCCGATGCGGCGCAGGCAGGCGATGCCCTGGCGGACATGGCCAGGCGCCGACCCGACCTGCTCGCGCTGCGGGCCGGCTACGAATCGCAAGAGCAGAAATTGCGCGCAGCGGTGCTGGCGCAATTTCCCGCGATCACCGTCGGCTTCACGCGCGCGCGCGACACCAGCAACATCTACACCTCGGGTCTGTCGGTCGGGTTGTCGTTGCCGCTGTTCGATGGCAACCGCGGCACCATCGCCGTCGAGCGCGCCACGCGGCAGAAGCTGCGCGACGATTACGCCGCGCGCGTGCAGTCCGGCCGCAATGACGTCGCGCTGCTGCTGAAGCAGGTGCGCGGTTTCGCGACACAACGTCCGGCGCTGGTCGCGCATGCCGCGCAACTGGCGCAAGCGCGCGAAAACGCGCAACGCGCGTTCGCCCATGGCCTGCTGGACTGGCCGACTTATCTGGCGATCCGCGCCAGCTCGCTGGCCGCCGATACCGACCTGCTCACCTTGCAGGAGAACGCCGATGAGCAGGCGGTCGCGCTGGATGCGCTGGTCGGCGCGTGGCCGGATGGCTCGCTTGCCGGAAAATGATCAAGAGCATGGTGCGCAAATGAACGCAAAGAATGCAAACAAGCGCGAAAGAACCCGGATCCGTTTCGCTTGGCAATGTTGGCGTTCATGCGCGTTAATTTGCGGCCTGATATTGCTCCTGTCTGGGTGTTCCTCGGGCTCGCAATCCGACGAAGAAGCCCAGGCGCCGGTCGCAGTGCAAACCACGATGCCGGTGCGGCGAATTTTCCACACTTATGTGGAAGCCTACGGCATCCTGACCGGCGATACGCGGAATACGCAAACGCTGACGCTGCCGCAAGCCGGTCAGGTCGTCGCCGCCGATGTCGCGCCGGGACACCGCGTGCGCAAGGGTCAGCCGCTGTTGCGCGTGGCGACCGACCCGAACGCGGTGAATGCTTACAAGCAGGCGGTGAATACGGTCACCCAGGCACGCGCGGAATTGACCCGCACGCAACGCCTGCACGACGAAAAACTCGCGACCAACTCGCAACTGGACGCCGCGCGCAAGGCGCTGGCGGATGCACAAGCCGCGTTGCAGGCGCAGGCGAACCTCGGTGGCGCGCAAGCGGTCAGCCTCCTGAGCGCTCCGGGCGATGGCGTGGTGACCGCGCTTGACGTGCAACGGGGCGAACGTTTCGCGGCCGGCGCGAAACTGATCGAGTTCACGCCGCAAGCGGCCCTGGCCGCGCTGCTCGGTGTCGAGCCGGAGCAGGCCGCACGCGTGCGATCCGGCATGGCCGTGACGATCGCGCCCGTGTACGGCAGCGGCACGCTGCGCGGCTCGGTCGCAAGCGTGGCCGATGCGCTGGATCCGCAATCGCACCTGGTGAATGTGCTCGCCACGCTCGACACCCCGGTAGCGCTCGCAGCGGGCGCCGCGCTGTCGGCAAAAATTGATGTCGCGCAATCCGCGGCCTGGGCGGTGCCGCGCGATGCGCTGCTCAACGACCGGCAAGGCGACTACGTGTTCCAGGTCGAGCAGGGCAAGGCGCATCGCGTGAACGTGAAAGTCGTCGCACCCGCGGGCGATCCGGTCGGCGTGGACGGCGCGCTGGACGCGAACGCGCGGGTGATCGCGCTCGGTGCTTACGAGTTGTCGGATGGCGATGCGGTAAAGGCGCAGCAGTGAGCGATCCGATGGCCGCCACACTGTGGATGCACGCGCATCGGCGTTCGCTGTTGTTCCTGTGCGCGATCCTGGCGCTGGGCGGGATCATGGCCGCGCTGCGCTTGCCGGTGTCGCTGTTTCCGGATGTGTCGTTTCCGCGCGTGCGCGTGACGCTCGATGCCGGCGACCGCCCCGCCGACCAGATGGTGGTGGCGGTGACCACGCCTGTGGAGGAAGCGATCCGGCGGGTGCGCGGCGTGCGCGACGTGCGCTCTTCCACCAGCCGCGGCAGCGCCGAGATCAACGTGAGCTTCGACTGGGGCGAGGACATGAGCCGCGCCTTCCTCGACGTCAACGCCGCGGTCGGCGAAGTGCTGCCGGATTTGCCGAGCGGTACGCGCATTTCCACCGAGCGGCTCGATCCCACGGTGTTTCCGGTGCTGGCCTACAGCCTGCGCTCGAAAACGCTTTCGCCCACCCAGTTGTACGACGTGGCGCAATACCAGCTGCGCCCGTTGCTTTCCGGGGTCAATGGCGTCGCGCGCGTCAACGTGCAGGGTGGGGCGATCGGCGAATTTCACATCGACGTGGACGCAAACAAGCTGCGCGCGCAAAGCCTCACGATGGACGATGTGGTGCGCGCGGTCGGCCGTGCCGCGGACATCTCCGCACTCGGCCGCCTGGCCGATCATTACAAGTTGTTCCTGCTGCTGGCCGACAACCAGCCGACCAGTCTGGCCGCGCTGCGCGGGATCGTGCTGCGCGCGGATGCGCACGGCGCGGTGAAGGTCGGCGATGTCGCGCAGGTGGTTTCAGGCGAGCAGCCGCAATGGGTGCGCGTGAACGCGGACGGACAAGCCGCGGTGCTGATGCAGGTGTACCAACAGCCCGCGGCCAACAGCGTGCAGATGGTGACCGACGTCAAGGCGCGACTGGATGGTTACAGGTCGCAGCTTCCCAAGGGCGTCAGGATCGCGGCCTGGTATGACCAGACTCAACTGGTGCGCGGCGCCGCCAGCAGCGTGCGCGACGCGATCCTGATCGGCATCGTGCTGGCCGGCATCGTGCTGTTCGTGTTCCTGCGCAACACGCGGGTGATCCTGGTGGCGATGCTGGTGGTGCCGGCGACGCTGGCCATCACCGTATTGCTGCTGTCGGTGCTGCACATGAGCTTCAACATGATGACGCTGGGCGGCATGGCGGCGGCGGTGGGATTGATCATCGATGACGTGATCGTGATGCTGGAGCACATCATGCGCCGGCTGCGCGATGGGCAAGGCCACGTGCACGAACGCATTGCGCATGCGGCCTGGGAGTTCACCCGCCCGCTGACCGGTTCGTCGGCGGCGACGATCGTGATTTTCGTGCCGTTGGCGTTCCTCACCGGCGTCACCGGCGCGTTTTTCAAGGCGCTGTCCCTGACGATGGCGAGCGCGCTGCTGATCTCGTACCTGCTGGCCTGGGTTGCGGTGCCGCTGCTGGCGGAGAAACTGATCGACGAGCGCCACGCGCACGAGCGTCCGCCGGGGCGCTTGGCGCAACGCACGCTGCTCGGCTATGAGCGCGCACTGCAGCGCCTCTTGCGCAAACCCGCGCTGCTGCTGGTCGGTGTGATCCCGCTGTTGCTGCTGGGCTTCATCGCATTCAAGTCGGTCGGCACCGGGTTCATGCCACACATGGACGAAGGCGGTTTTATCCTCGACTACATTTCCACGCCCGGCACCTCGCTTGAGGAAACCAATCGGCTGTTGAACAAGGTCGAGGCGATCATCCGCGCCAATCCCAACGTGGAGACCTATTCGCGGCGCACCGGATTGCAACTGGGCGGCGGCCTCACGGAAGCCAACACCGGCGATTTCTTCATCCGCCTGAAGCAGGGCAATCGGCCGCCCATCGACGAGGTGATGGACGAGATCCGCAGCAAAGTCGAGCAGCAAGTTCCGGGACTCGACATCGATCTGGCGCAGTTGATGGAAGACCTGATCGGCGATCTCACCTCGGTACCGCAGCCGATCGAGGTCAAGTTGTACGGCGACAACCCGGGCGTGCTGGACGCAACCGCGAAAAAGGTTGCCGCGCAGATCGGCAAGATCGACGGCGTGGTCGGCGTGCTGGATGGCATCAACCCCGCCGGCGATGCGCTGCAGGTGCAAGTCGATCCGGTGAAAGCCGCGCTGGCCGGGGTGGACCCGCAAAGCGTGGCCGATCAGGTTTCCGCCGCCGTGGCCGGCACGGTCGCCGCGCAATTGCCCCAAGGACCGAGACTGGTGGGCGTGCGGGTATGGCTGCCGCCGTCCGCGCGCGCGCGCGTCGAGCAACTGCAATCACTGCCGATCAGCGACGGCAACGGTCATGTGTTTCCGTTATCGCGTGTCGCCACGCTGCATGAGCAACACGGGCAGCCGGAAATCGACCGCGAAAACCTGAAGCGCATGGTCGCGGTGACAGGCCGCATCAGCGGGCGCGATCTGGGCTCCACCGTCGCCGACGTGCGCAAGGTGCTGGATGCGCGTGGCGAATTGCCGCCCGGCATGTACTACCAACTCGGCGGTTTGTATCAGCAGCAGCAGGAAGCGTTCCACGGGCTGGAATTGGTGCTGCTCGCGGCCATCGCGCTGGTGTTCACGTTGCTGCTATTCCTGTACGAAAGTTTCCGCGTTGCCCTCGCCGTGCTGCTGATGCCACTGCTGGCGATCTGCGCGGTTTTCGCCGGGCTGTGGATTACCGGCATCGAACTCAACATTTCGGCGATGATGGGCATGACCATGATCGTCGGCATCGTTACCGAGATCGCGATTTTTTATTTTTCCGAATTCGCCGAACTGCGCGCGCGCGCCGACCTGGAGGCACAAACTGCGCGGGAGGATGGCGGTGATGCCCGACACGATCCGCGCGCTGACTTGCAAACGGCACTGGTGCAGGCCGGACACAACCGCATGCGACCTATCCTGATGTCCACCATCGCGGCCATCCTTACGCTCACGCCCCTGGCATTGGCGATTGGCCAGGGTTCGCAAATGCAGCAGCCGCTCGCCGTCGCGATCATCGCCGGCATGCTGGTGCAGGTGCCGCTGGTGTTGCTGGTGATGCCGGCGCTGTACGCGGTACTGCACCGGCCGGGCAGGGCCTAGGCTGGATCAAGCGCTCGCTGGGCGGATCCAGCCGCGCAAGCCGGCGCGATGCAGCGGTCACTGCACCACGATGGTGCCGACCATCTGCGGATGGATCGAGCAGAAATACGCATACGTGCCGGGTTTGCTGAAAGTGGCGTGATAGCTGTCGCCCGTATCGAGCCCCGGCGAGGACGGAAATTGCCCGCCCGCGCTGACCACGATGTGCGGCTCCTCGTCGCGATTGGTCCAGGTGACCTGCGCACCGGCCGGCACGGTCAACCGCGCCGGCAGAAAATGGAAGTTGCGGATGTCCACGTGATAAGCGGATGCGACGTGCGCGGGCGGCGCCGCCGACATGAGCACGGGAGACGTGAGGGCAAGCGCGAAGAACAGCAGGCTGCGAAGCGTCATGGGGTGGTCCTTGAAGAAAAAAGGTGGGCGCTCAGCCGAGCGCAACATCGGTAACGGCGATGGCTTCCCCGCCGCGCACATGCCGCACGTCACGCGAGCCGAGATAGCGATGCAGTTGGCCGGGCGGCACGCTTTGCAACGGGCCAGGCGCAGGGCCGACGCCAGGCGCCGGTTGCGGGTACGCGGTGGAACGCGCGGTGTAAAAAGTGACCTGGCCTTCCACCTTTCGCTGGATCTGATGGATGTGGCCGTTCAGTACCGTCACCGAGCCGAACCGCCGCAGCAGCGTCAGCGCTCGCGCCGAATCCTGCGTGCCCCAGCCCCAGGCCGGATACAGCGACCACATCGGCATGTGCGCGAACACTACAATCGGCGTGCTTGCGGACAATCCGGCGAGGTCCTGCCGCAACCAGGCCAGTTGTTCGCTGCCGAGGAATCCCAAACCGCCGGCTTGCAGATTCAGCACATTGATCAGTGCGACGAAGTGCACGCCATGATGATCGAAGCTGTGCCACCCGCCGCCGCTCACGCCGCCCCCGAAGCGCGCGAAGAACGCCTTGCCATTGTCGCCGATCACGTCGTGCTCGCCGGGAATGAAGAACACCTGTCCGGTTTTCGCCTCCTTCAGCAATTCCGCGACGGTATCGAACTGTTCCGGTCGGGACAGATGGGTGAGGTCGCCGGTGTGCACGATGAAATCCGGGCGTTGCCGCTGCGCGTTGATATGCGCGATGGTTTCACGCAAGCTGGCAACCGGGTCGGGGTTGGGCGCCTTGTGGAAACCGATGTGGCTGTCGCTGATCTGCACGAAGCTGAAGGTGGCATCCTTCGCTTCGGCTGCGCCGCCTTTGGCGCCGGCCGGCAGCGTGATGGCGTTCGCGACGCCACCCTTCATCAACCACAGCGCGCCGGCGCCGGCCCAGGCCATGCATTCCAGGAACTCGCGGCGGGCGGGTGCCACGGTGTCGTCGTGATCTTGATCGCTCATGGTGGTGTGCTCGTTGGAGAAAGGAAGGATCACTTGCGTAATGCCATACCGGCGCGAGGTGAGGTTTATTCCCGCTTTCCGGCGGCGGGAATAAATGCGCGGGCTGCGCGGTCTTGGTACCGATGGATACTTCGCAAGCGGCGATCGCCCCGCCGTATCGCATGAACACGCGCGCGCGTTTCGAAGCGGAGGTGATGCGCCATCTTGGCGCGGCCTACAACCTGGCGCGCTGGCTGGCGCGCAACGATCAGGATGCCGAGGACGTGACCCAGGAAGCGGCACTGCGCGCGTTCCGCTATTTCGAGGGATTTCGCGGCGGCGATGCGCGGGTGTGGCTGCTGACGATCGTGCGCAATACGTTCTACAGCATGCGTGCGGGCGCATCGCAGGATCGGCTGCTGGACGATTTCGACGAAGTGCTGCAGGGCCGCGCCGACGAGGACACGCCCGATCCGGAAGTGCTGCTGCTGCGCGCCGCGGATGCGCAACAGGTGCGCGCGGCATTGCAGGCGCTGCCGGCGGAATACCGCGAGATACTGGTGCTGCGTGAATTCGAGGAGTGTTCCTACAAGGAGATCGCCGCGATCACGCAACTGAAAATCGGTACCGTCATGTCGCGGCTGGCGCGCGCGCGCCAACGCCTGGCCGTGGCGGTTGCGGGCGCGGAGACATCGTCATGAACTGCACCGAAGCCCGGCTGCTGCTGCACGCCTACCTGGACAACGAACTGGATGCCGCGCGCAGTCTGGAGTTGGCAGGGCATCTCGACGCCTGCGCCGAGTGCATGGCGCGCTACCGCAATCTCGAAGCCTTGCAGCACGCGCTGCGCGCGCCAGAGCTTCAACATCGCGCGCCCGCCGCGCTGGCTGCGCGCATCGCCGCGCAATTGCCGCACGATGGAATCCGACGCACATCGTTCCGGCGCCGGTCCTGGCCGGCGCTGAGCGCTGCACTCGCCGCGTTGCTGCTGGTCGCGGTCGCGATCGCCGGTTGGCAGGCGTGGCAATCTCGCGCGCATCAGGCCGACACGCTGGCGATGGAAGCGGTGTCCGATCACCAGCGCTCGCTGCTGGCTGCGCACCTGATTGACGTGCGCTCTTCCGATCAGCATACGGTAAAGCCGTGGTTCGACGGCCGGCTGGATTTCTCGCCGCAGGTGAAAGACCTGCGCGCGCAGGGCTTCGAGTTGATCGGCGGACGCCTGGATGTGCTGGGCGGCCGGCGCGTGGCCGCGCTGGTGTACAAGCGTCACCTGCACATGATCAATGTTTTTGAATGGCCGGCGGATGCGGATGCCGCTGCAATCAACTCACAAGGCAGCGACGGCTATCGCGTGATCGGCTGGGCGCAGGGTGGCATGCGATTCCTGGCAGTGTCCGACAGCTCCGACCTGGACACGTTCACGCGCGACTTTCGCAGCGCGCCGATGCTCGCGGCCGAGCCGCGCTGACCCTCGCCGCGAAGTCGATATCTGCGCCGCGCCCTTCCGGTCGGGCGCCTGCCACGGTTTGCCTTTTGCGCAAAAGGCTGCGACCCGCGACAATGCGCGGTCAAGCTCGAAGGAGAGTTCCGCATGAGTGCAGCGCAGCCCGTGCCGCCGTCCGGCGGCGAGAGGATCACCATCGCCCACGGCAGATTGAAAGTGCCGGACCGGCCGATCATTCCCTTCATCGAGGGCGATGGCACCGGGCCGGATATCTGGCGCGCCAGCGTGCGCGTGCTGGATGCGGCGGTGAAGAAGGCCTACGACGGCAAGCGCCAATTGATGTGGATGGAAGTGCTGGCCGGGGAGAAGGCGTTCAACGCCACCGGCAACTGGCTGCCGGATGAAACCGTGGCCGCCTGCCGCGAATATCTGGTCTCGATCAAGGGTCCATTGACCACGCCGGTAGGCGGGGGCATCCGTTCGTTGAACGTCGCGCTGCGGCAACTGCTGGATCTGTATTGCTGCGTGCGGCCGGTGCGCTGGTTTGCGGGCGTGCCAACGCCCGTGAAGAAGCCGCAGGACGTGGACATGATGATCTACCGCGAGAACACCGAGGACATCTACGCCGGCATCGAGTGGACCGGCGGCTCTGAGGAAGCGCGCGAGGTGCTGGATTTCCTGCAGGCGAAGTTTCCCAAGTTGTTCGACAAGATTCGTTTCGGCACGCAGGCCAAAGTGGATGCGTGGCAGCAGCAACTGCAAAGCATCGGCGCACCGCATCGCGAGTTGAGCGTGGACGTCGGCATCGGCATCAAGCCGGTCAGCCGGCTCGGCACCGAGCGCGTGGTGCACAGCGCGATCGCCTACGCGATCCAGAACCATCGCAAGTCGGTGACGCTGGTGCACAAGGGCAACATCATGAAGTTCACCGAAGGCGCATTCCGCGACTGGGGCTACCAGGTCGCGCGCGATTTCTTCGGCGCGGTGGAACTGGATGGCGGCCCGTGGCACGTGATTCCGGAAGGCAAGCCGGGTGCCGGCATCGTGATCAAGGACGTGATCGCCGATGCGTTCCTGCAGCAGATCCTGACCCGCGCCGCGGACTATGACGTGATCGCCACGTTGAACCTCAACGGCGACTACATTTCCGATGCGCTGGCCGCGGAAGTGGGCGGCATCGGCATCGCGCCGGGCGGCAACATCAACTACGTCAGCGGGCACGCGGTGTTCGAGGCCACGCACGGTACCGCGCCGAAATACGCAGGCCAGGACAAGGTCAACCCCGGTTCGGTGATCCTGTCGGGCGAGATGATGCTGCGTTATCTCGGCTGGACGGAAGCTGCCGATGCGATCATCGCGGCGATGGACAAGGCGATCGCGGCCAAGACTGTCACCTACGATTTCGCGCGCATGATGGAAGGCGCGAAAGAGGTGAAGTGCTCGCAGTTCGGCGACGCACTGATCGCGGCGATGTAAGCGCGTGAACGGAACCGCTGAAGGAATGCGCGGTCGCTGCTTCATGCGTCTTCTGATCTGCTTGTCGGTTTGGCTGGTCTGCGCGTGTGCAAGCGCGCAGACGGCTGCCCCTCCCGGCCGTGCGCAACCGGTGCCGGCGGCATCCATCACCACGCTGGAAACGGTGAGCGTCAGCGGGATTTTGCCGGGGCCGGGATTATGGAAAGTCAGCCGCAACGGCCACGTACTGTGGGTGTTGGGGGTGATTCCCTCTTTGCCCGGTGGCATGCAATGGCGTTCCGCCGAAGTCGCGCAGGCGATCGCGGGTTCCAGGGAAGTGATCGCGCAGCCGGGGGTGACGGTCAAGCTCGACACCAATTTCTTCGGAAAATTGTTTCTGCTGCCTAGTGCGCTCGGCGCCCGCAAGAATGCCGATGGCAAGACGCTGCAACAGGTGCTGCCGCCGGCGCTGTATGCGCGCTGGCAGGTATCGAAGAAGCAGTATCTGGGCGATGATTCCGGTGTCGAACACTGGCGCCCGATTTTTGCCGCGCTGAAACTGTACAGGGAAGCGCTGAAGAAGAACGGCTTGCGCGGCAACGGCGAAGTACAGGACACCATCGCATCGCTGGCCAAACAACACGGGCTGCAGCCAGTCTCCAGCAACTACACACTGGAGGTGCGCGAGCCGCGTCAGGCGATCCGCGCGTTCGAAGCGCAAGGTCCGGACGGAATCGCCTGCCTGGCGCGCACGCTGGACAGCATCGAACACGACATCCCGGCCATGCGCGCGCGCGCCAATGCCTGGTCCACCGGTGATATTGCCGCGTTGCGCGCGCTACCGGACAGCCATTTCCGCGACACCTGCACGGACGAGATCACCGGCGCCGGCTTCGCGCGCCAGCTCGGAATCACCGATCTGCCGGCCAAGGTCGCATCGCGCTGGCTCAGCCTCGCGCGCGGCGCGCTCGCGACTTATCCGCAAAGTTTTGCGGTGCTGCCGATGCACGAGTTGCTGGACACAAACGGCTATCTCACGGTGCTGAAATCGCAAGGCTATACCGTGCAGAGCCCCGAGGAACTGGATGCGCAATCCGCCCCGGCACCGGCGGCCTCGGGGAGTTGATCGAAAAAAAGCGGCGCGAAGATCGCGCCGTTTTCCGTTTCGCGCATCCCTGCGCTCGAGAGCCTTCCGTGACTACGGGTTGCCCGTCTTTCCTGATGAGGCGAAGCGGTCATCCATGGCCGCGATTTCGAGCTCGATCAAATCCGCCGGCGCCCGAACAGCAGCGACGCAATGAACAGGATGATGAAGATGATGAACAGGATCTTGGCGATCCATGCAGCGGTGCCGGCGACGCCGAAGAAGCCGAAGAAGCCCGCGATCAGCGCGATGATCAGGAAAACGATTGCGTAGTAGAGCATGGCGAACCTCCATGTTCCGGCGTCCGCGACCGGACGCACAGCCCTGCAATGCCGCAGGTAGGGGAAGCATATCCAGAGCACGTCAGCACGACGTGACGAGAGTGCCCGGCATAACCACGGCGCTTACAATCGCGCGATGATCGTGCTGTTCAACAAGCCATATGGCGTGCTGTGCCAGTTCACCGACCGTGGCGATCACTCGCGGCGCACCTTGGCGGAGTTCGGCTTGCCCTCCGGGATATGCGCGACCGGGCATCCCGGCGTTGTCTCGAAAGGGCAGGGGCATGCGCCCGGCGACGGTGTTGAACCACGCCGGCAGCATCGTCGAGCGCCTGCACATGGAAGAGCGGCCGGGCATCGGCCGCCGGCTACCACCTCGATGCGCGACATCTATCCCGCAGGCAGGCTGGATTACGACAGCGAGGGACTGGTGCTGCTGACCGACGATGGCACGCTCGTGCATCGGATCACCGATCCGCGCCGGCACTGGCCCAAGACTTATCTGGTGCAGGTAGAGGGCGCACCCGAGCAAGCGGCGTTGCAGCAGCTGCGCGATGGCATCGAACTTAAGGAGGGGCGCACGCGGCCGGCGCATGCGCGTGCGCTGGATGCGGCACCGGCGTGGTTGTGGCCGCGTGATCCGCCTGTGCGCTTTCGCAAGACCGTGCCGGATGCATGGATCGAACTGATCCTGCGCGAGGGCCGCAATCGGCAGGTACGACGCATGACCGCAGCGGTCGGCTTGCCGACCTTGCGCCTGATCCGCACACGCATCGGCGAGTATGCGCTGGATGGGCTCGCACCGGGAGACATGCGTGTGCTGGACACAATGCCCGGTGCAGAATCGTCGCGATCGGCTTTGCAACCCTTCACCCGGAAAATCCGGCAATGAACTTCAAGGATCACTTTTCCGGCCACGCCTCGCTCTACCGCGATGCACGGCCACACTATCCGGCGGCCCTGTTCGACTGGATCGCCGCACGCGCGCGCGCGCGCGAATGCGTGTGGGATGCCGGCTGCGGCAATGGCCAGGCCAGCATCGCGCTGGCGGAGCATTTCACGCGAGTGATCGCGACTGATCCGAGCGCGCAACAACTCGGCAATGCGACACCGCACCCGCGCATCGAGTATCGCGTCGAACCCGCCGAACGAACCTCGCTCGCCGATCGCTCGGTCGATGCAATCACGGTGGCGCAGGCGCTGCACTGGTTCGACTTGGCCGCCTTCGTACAAGAAGTGCGGCGCGTCGCCGTACCCGGTGCATTGTTCGCGGCCTGGGCCTACGCCGGGTGCAGTGTCGATGCGCGGGTGGATGCGGTGATCGCGCGCTTATACGAAGGCACCCTCGGCGCTTACTGGCCACCGGAGCGAGCTCTGGTGGACGAGGGGTACGCGTCGCTGGCGTTGCCGTTCGCGCCGCTCCAGCCGCCGCCATTTGAGATGCGTATGGACTGGACAGACGCTCAGTTGCTCGCTTATCTGCAATCGTGGTCGGCCGCGCAGCGCTATCACGCAGCAACCGGCCGCGATGCCATCACTGAGATCGCCGACCTGTTGCGCCGCGCGTGGGGCGATCCGGGAACTACGCGGTCGGTGCGCTGGAAGCTGATGCTGCGCGCGGGGCGGCTTTGCTAAGACTTGTTTGCAGACAAAAGAGTCTTGTCAGGCAAGTCCTGTCGCGGGCAATCAGGCGCCCCGCAAAAAAGCCGGCGCTTGCGCGCCGGCTTCGCATTTGACACCCCTCTCCCGATTGCGGGAGAGGGGTCGAGTCACTTACCAGCCGAAGCCCACACCGGCGCCGACCGAGCTTTCGCCCGAGCTCACCGAACCACCGATGGTGAACGTGGCCTGCGTCGAGATCTTCCGCTGGTAGCCGACCGACAGCGCCGACTGACCGTTGGAATTGCCGTAACCGACGCCGACCCGGTTGTCGCTGCTTACGCCAGCCGCCGAGGCTGCCATCTGCACCATTGCCGTGCTCATCGCCGAGATGCGGTCGATCCGACGATCCTGCTGGTCGAAGCGCGCGTTGGTCTGCTGCTCGAAGCCATCCAGCTGGGTCTGCACACCGGCCACGCTCTGATCGGTATAAGCCTTGGCCGAGGACAGGGTGGTGGCACTCTGTGCATCGGTGTAGGTCTTGGCCGAGCTGAGCGCTTCCGAGGTCTGCTGATCGGTGTAGGTGTTGGCGCTCGCAACCGCCGCCGACACATCGGCCGTGGTCGCCGCAGCACTGGTGGTGCTGGTCGTGGCACTGCCCGACTGCACACCCGCCGATTCCTGCGGCGTGGACATGCTCGATTGATCCGGGCTGGAAGCAGCCTGCATGCTCTGCAATTGCTTCGAGAGGTCGGTGATCGTACTGGCCAGGTTGCTGACCTGCGAGCTCATTGCGATCGTCGCCGCGGTCGCCGTGCCGGTTGCGGCATGCAACTGGTTGACGTTCACCGCGTCGGTACCGGCGGTACCAGCCGCGACATTGGTGATCTGCCGCTCTTTGCCTGGCGACCCCACCGATACGCTGTTGGCCCGATTGGCTATCGACCCAAAGCCCAGGGCGACGCTGTTCATCGCGGTGGCACTGGCGCCTTGACCGAAGGCCGAAGCGCCCGTTCCGCTCGCCACGCTGTCGGCACCGACGACGGTCGAATTCTGACCGATAGCTTGTGCGGCGGCACCAACTGCGGTCCCAAGGTTGCCCGAAGCTTTGGTCATTTCATTCGACTGCACCACGCCATCCTTGTTGATGTCGTGGATACCACCGACCGCCACGCTGTTGCTGCCTGACGCGATGCTGTTCACACCGGTAGCAACCGTATCAATTCCGGTAGCGGTGGCACCGCCGCCAAGCGCCGTGCCCTTGAAAAGGGCTTCGGAGTTAATACCGACCGCAACCGACGTGGTGCCGCTCGCCAAGCTGTTGGCACCCAAGGCCGTGGCCTGTGCCCCCAACGCTTGGGCAGCCGCGCCAAACGCACTCGACAAACCGGCCGATGCCGTGGTGACTTCGGTGGCATCCAAGCTGCCGTCGCCATTGCGATCCCAACCACCGCCAACCGCCACGCTGTTGTTGCCGCTGGCAACGGTATTGGCGCCCACAGCCGTGGAGCGGCTGCCCGATGCTGAGGAATAAGCGCCGATTGCCGCGCTGTAACGACCGGAAGCGGAAGCACCGCCTCCGAACGCTGAGCTGTAAGCACCGCTGGCGGTACTGAACTCGCCCACCGCCGTGCTGCTATAGCCATAAGCATGGGCATGTGAACCCATCGCAGTGGCGTAGCTGGTGGGGTTGGTGGAGGAATCATAGGAACCCGCGACCGCATAATCGCCGACGGCAACACTGTGTCCGCTGGCCGCATAAGCCCTGCCACCGACGGCCGTGCTCTCATACCCGGCGGCATTGGACTGCGCACCAATTGCGGTGCTGGCGAAATTGCTGGCGGAGGCGCCCGAGCCGTTGGAGGTGCTGTAGTTGCCGGTCGCGCGAGCGTTCAAGCCCGTTGCGGAACTGCCCTGCGCCGAGGCATAGCTGCCCTGGCCCAGCGCGGTACTGCCATCGCCGACTGCCTGCGCGCGATCACCGAAGGCACTGCTGCTGTAGCCGGACGCGCTGGCGTTCGGACCGGCCGCGACCGAATTGGCACCCGTTGCCGATGCCTTGTCGCTGCCGTCGTTGGCGCCGTTCGCCATGAAGTAGTCGCTGTTGAAGCCGCCAGCGCCGCCGACTGCCGCATTCAACTGCTCCAGGGTAACCGCATCATGCGCCTGGGTGGCATCGGCGACATTGGTGATCTGCCGTTCGGAACCCGGAGCGCCCACCGACACGCTGTTGGCGCGATCCACGATGGAACCGACACCCAGCGCGACGCTGTTGGCGAAGCCTGCCGTGTCGGCGCCGCTGCCGAGAGCCACGCTGTAATCACCCGTGGCCTGGGCACCGAAGCCGAATGCGGACGACTGCTTGCCGGAAGCGTAGGCATTGCTGCCCACGGCCGAGCTGTAGTCACCCAATGCGCCAGCCGTGTTGCCGACCGCCGTCGAGTTGGTACCGCTGGCAAAGGCGGAATAACCCGCTGCCAGGCTGAGGTCGCCCGTGGCTTGACTGAGCGAACCCACCGCGGTCGCGCCCTGCCCGGAGGCATTGGAACTGGTACCGAGCGCGACGGCGTTGTAGTTGGACGCGTTGGCGTACAAGCCACCTGCGAACGACGACAGACCCGAGGCGGAAGAGAAGTCGCCCACCGCCGTGGAATTGTCAGCCGTCGCGCTGGCGTTCCTGCCGACTGCCGAAGCGTTGAAGCCCGACGCGTAGGCACTGCGACCAATTGCAATGGAATCAATACCCGAAGCATTGGCTACGTAACCCACGCCGATGCTCTGGATACCGCTGGCACTCGCCGCATAGCCCACTGCCGTTGAACGGAGTCCGCTGGCTGTCGCAAACGTGCCCAAGGCGCTGCTGCCCTGACCGCTTGCAGTAGCGTACAAGCCCATGGCGTTGCTCAAGACGCCACTGGCAGCGGCGCCGTAGCCGATAGCCGTGCTGTAGCCGCCTGTTGCTTTCGCGCCCTTGCCGATCGCGGTATCTGAACCGTAGATTGACCCCGCATACGCGCCATTGCCGATCGCGATGTTGCTGCCGTTGGTGGAGCTGTTGTACTCCGACGTGTGCGCCCCGCTTCCCACCGCCACATCGCTGGTGTTGCCGGCAAAAGCGTCGACGCCCACCGCAACGCTCGCGGTACCGGCGGCGTTTGCGCCGATGCCAAATGCCGAACTGACGAAGCCATTCGCCTGCGAATACGCGCCGACTGCTGTCGCGCCGAGGTTATTGGCCGTGCTGCTGTAACCCACGGCCGTCGCATACGGCCCCCTGGCGGTAGAGCGGCCGCCGAAGGCCGACGCGGTGCCGCCATAGCCATTGGCGTAGCTCTGCGCACCCACGGCGGTATCGCCGGTGTTCACCGCGGTGGCTTGCGAGCCCACCGCCGTGCTGTAGGCGCCGCTGGCCGTGGCGTTGGCACCCGAAGCAAGGCTGCGATAACCGCTGGCGCTGGCACTGCTGCCAAACGCCGCGCTGTAGCCGCCGGTCGCATTCGCACCATTACCAAGTGCGGTATCCGAACCGAGGTACGAGCCCGCAAACGCGCCGTTGCCGATTGCGACGCTGGAGCCGTTGGTGCTGCCGCCGTACGTGCTGGAACCATTGCCGATCGCAATGTCGTTGTTGCTGCTGGCCGTGGCGTGGTCACCCACCGCCACAGAGCTCGTGCCGAACGCCGTGGCGTAGTTGCCCGAAGCCAAGCTGTTGTCGCCGAACGCGCTCGACTTGTAGCCGAATGCCGACGAGTTCAGTCCGCCCGCGGTGCTGTCCTGACCAATCGCGGTGGAATTGTCACCGATCGCCGAAGCGCCGTCGCCAAATGCACTGGATGAAATCCCTGCAGCGCTGCTGTTGTAGCCCACCGCCGTGGCACCCGTACCCGCCGAATTGGCGTTGTAACCGGCCGCGAAGGAGCTGTCGCCACCTGCGACTGCCAGCGGGCCGATCGCGATGGTGTTGGCGCCG
>Ga0134128_10001667_pt1 | contig 28199 bp, 23 predicted proteins | sample KB31754_FD_96462 | JGI IMG/M metagenome (GOLD analysis project Ga0134128, IMG submission 96462) | Terrestrial soil microbial communities with excess Nitrogen fertilizer from Kellogg Biological Station, Michigan, USA - KB3-175-4 | ecosystem: Environmental > Terrestrial > Soil > Unclassified ... | reverse complement strand
ATACAAAAGCGCGCTTGTGGCTTCAGGAACCGGGACAACTTCAAGACTGCCATCTACTTCCATTGCGGCGGACTGAATCTTTACCCGGCTTCAGCTACCCACAAAAAACTCGGATGAATCATTGGATGATGGCCAAGGAAGCGGAGTTCGTAGGCGATCTTCAGGATGCGAAAAGCATCTATGACACAGTGCTGGACTTGACGGGCGGCGCAAAAGACAAAGACGCAGCGCCCACCCAAATGCGCGCGATCGTCCTTTGCGACACGGCGGAACTTGCCTTGCGCATGCATGACTATGCCTCGTCTTTGAAGCAACTCGATGAGCTTATATCCTATAATCCAAATCTTGCGGAGGGCTCAATAGGAAATTCAATTTCGCTGTTCCGTGCGGCGGCATTGATCGGTCTTAGCCGAAAAACAGAAGCGGACAAGGTCTTGACCGCCCTATTGCAACATCTCGACTATGGCGGAATCAGTCCATGGGAAGGATGGCCACTCGGGCCGCAACCAGTCAGCCCTTACAATGTCGCGCGGCGAGTTGCAGCGTATTATGTCAGCGAGCATCGTTATACCGATGCGCTTGCATTGCTTAAGGAACTCGAAGAGAAGCGGCAGAAAACCTTGGCCGAAGCGCCCGCGCGACCCGAACCAGGCGGATATTGGGCAGAGCACGTCAAGTTGGAAGATTTCATGGACGACGAAGCCGACGTCTACATTGCGCAGGGCAAGGACAGCGAAGCCGAAAAGCTGTTGCAGGATTCGCTGGCGCTGCGGAAAAATGCGCCGGCTACACAACAGGAACGCTACGTCCTCGAAAAGCTGGCCGCCCTTGAGCAACGCATGGGCAAAACCGCGGAGTCGGCAAGCTTTTCGCAGCGCGCCGCGGCACTCGTCATCAAAACCGACCTTGCGTGGACCGATCCCCTAGACGACATTCTGGGACTGCCGAATCCAACACATCTAGCTGACTGAATCTGGCCCTGACTCGCAATCTGCGATCCGGTTTCCAATGAACACTCCGCCTCAAATGATGCAAACAGCGAATATTGCCGAGAAACCGCTGCGGCTGTTCATTGATGGGACGTATGCTATGAACAAGGACGCCGCTCGATGAGGTCCCGTCCATCGCGAACATTTACCTTCCAGATCCGCGTTTGAATAATTCATGAACGATATAAACCCATATCAGAGCCCACAGATGCTGGAAGGAATGGCCCCGGCCAAAAAATCCAGAGGATCCGCGATAAAGCGTCCCTTTTCGGTGTGGGTGACATTGATCCTGGTAATTCTCATGACTGCCTTGATTCTTTTTGGATGTGCCCTGGGCTACTACCGGGTCTTTTCAAATCCGGGGCCACATCTGAATATTCCGATGCTGGCATTGGGCATCGTCATCAGGCTGGCAATGATAGCCGCGCTTTTTGCAGCAATATGGGGAATCGCAAAGCGGTCGCAAATCGGGCGATGGCTGGGGCTGATGTGCCTGTTGCTGATATTTGCCGCCGGCGTCTTCGTTCACTTGAAAAATCCCCCGAGCGCCGATCACCTCACTTATGCAAATGATGCGGAGCGCGCAGGGGGCACATTCGGCGAAATACTCATGGCGGGATTGTTACTGACGCTGGCTTACCGCTTCGGGTTCGGAGGCAAGGCGAAAGCCTATTTCTCGTCCCGCCCGGAAGACGAGGAGAGCGAAGCCAACCTGCATTGGTAACCCGGTAACTGCCACCCATGCGGTCAATGCGCCGCACCCCCCTGCAAAACCTGGCCGGATTGCGCAACGTGCCCCCGGTTCAACTCGCGCCGGAACATGAACAGCGCCGCGAGGATGATCGCCATGGGAAGCAGCGTCAGGTAAAACGCCACCTCGCCGCCCAGGCGGGCGAAAGCCGCGGCTGTCACCAACGAACCGCTGGTGCCGCCCAATGCCGAAAAAATCACGATCAAGCCCGTCATCGCCGCATGCCTGTGCTTGGGCAAGGCGGAGAGGATCAGTGAATTGATCACGGGGTAGATCGGCGCCATGAACAGGCCGATCAGCGGGAAGATGAATGCCGCCACGGGCGCATGTGCCCAGTCGGCCACCTGCCCGGCCGCCAGACCGCTGGCCAGGGGCAGCGTCAGCACCACCAGCACACCCATGGCGATCACGCAGATGTTGAGCAAGGCGTACCAGCTTATTTTTCGCACCAGCACACCGAACGAGAGCCGGCCGATGGCGGTCGATGCGGCCAGGATGCTGGTCACCTGCACACTCATGGCCAGTGGCAATTTCAATATTTCATTGTTGAAGGTCGGCAGCCAGGACGTCACGCCCTGCTCGATCAATACCGATAAGAAAGCCGAAACCAGGAAGATGTAGACCACAGGCTTGGCCAGCAGGCGCAGCATGGCAACAAAGCCTTGCGCTTCGCCCGACTCGGGTGCCTGGGCTTGCGATTCGTCCAGTTCGGCACCAGCCAGCAGCAGGAAAATGACCACGCACAATCCGCACAACACCCAATACACGTGCAACCACGAGGGCGAGTGCGGGTCGTTTGAATCGATGAAGGCCGAGAACAGCCAATAGCCCGACAGCACGCCGACCATGAAGGTGCCTTCGAGCAGGTTCATCAATTGGGCGTGGCCTTTCTCATCCTCGGTCAGGAGGCCGATGGCCGAATACACCGATACCTTGACCAGCGCAAAGGACATGCCGGCGCACATGAAGAACATCTTGGTCGTGAAAAAGCCCGGCAACAGCGGCATGGCAGCCGAAGCAAAAGCCATCAGTGCCAGCGCAATCAGCATGGAATGACGGTAACCCACGCGCGGCAGGAAGCTGGCTGCGACGAAAGACACGCCGGCAATGCTCAAGTCCTTGAACGCTTCGAGGATACTGGCAGCCGGCTTGCTGACGTCGTATTGGTGGATCACCTGCAGGATCACTGTCCCCACGCTGTTCAACAGGATCGCGAACAGGAAGTAGATCAGGAACAAAGACAGTGTGATGCGCCAGTTTTTCATCGAACCGCTCTTTTCTCCACGTTTTCCGTCACATCCAGGGTAAAGCGATGCAAGCCAGGTATCACCATGTCGGCCTCGGTCAATACTGCCGGGTCGCCAACACCGAGCGCAACCATGCCGGCGGACTTGATCGCACGCACGCCGGCAATCGCATCTTCCACACCGAGGCAGCGCACCGGCGGCAGGCCCAGGTGCGCCGCCGCCGTGAGGAAAATTTCGGGGTGCGGCTTGCTGTGCGTGATCGTGGCTGCATCAACAATATCGTCCAGCAGATCGACAATGCCCAAGCGTTCCACCACGGTCATGGCATTTTTTGATACCGATGCCAGCGCCGTCTTCAAGCCGGACGCCTTGACCAGCAACAAAGCATCGCGCGCACCAGGCAACAAGTCTTCTTCCGTCATGGTTGCAATCAATTGCCGGTAATGGTCGTTCTTTTTGTCGGCCAAGGCAATTTTTTTCTCGGGCGAGTAGGCTGGCGCACGTTTCCCCAGGATCAGGTTCAGCGAACCCATGCGGTCAATGCCCTTCAGGTGCTCATTGGCCGCTTCGTCGAAGGCTATGCCGAGCGAATCGGCCAGGCGCTTCCAGGCCAGGTAATGATAGCGTGCCGTATCGGTCAGGACACCGTCGAGGTCGAACACGACGGCATCGAAGCGTACCGGGGCGCGGCTCACGGCAGCTTGCGTGCCGCTTCGGCACGTGTCAATTCAACCGGTTCACCGCGATGCGTGAAGCCCAGGTGCTCCCCCTCGAGCAGGCGGTATTCGACGCCGTCGCGCGCCACCTGTACCTGAAGCAGTTGCCCGCGCACATGAACTCGGAAGCGGTAATGGCTCCACTCGCGCGGCAAGGTGGGCGCGAAGCGCAGGTTGCCGCCATAGCCGCGCATGCCGCCGAAGCCGCAAGCCACACCCAGCCAGGTGCCGGCCATGGCTGCGGTGTGCACGCCGTGGCAGGTGTTGCCGTGTGTATCGTCCAGGTCCAGCCGTGCCGTTTCCATGAAGTAATCGTAAGCCTTGTCGGCATAACCGACTTCCGCCGCGATGATGGAAAAGATGCACGAGGAAAGCGAAGAGTCGTGCGTGGTGACCTTTTCGTAATAGTCGAAATCGCGCCGTTTCTCTTCCAGCGTGAAACAGTCGCCCTGCAGCAGCAGGGCCAGCACCACGTCGGCCTGCTTGCACACCTGGTGGCGGTAGATCACCAGCGGGTGGTAATGCAGCAGCAGCGGGTAGTTGGTGCGCGGCGTGGCGCCGAAGTCCCACACCTTCTTCGACAGGAAGCTGTCGTCCTGCGGATGGATGCCGAGCTTTTCATCGTAAGGCAGAACCATGCAATCGGCCGCGCGGCGCCATTCGGCGATTTCCGTCGGGTCGAGCTCGATGGCGCCGGCAATGCGGGCAAACGCGGCGGGGTCGGCACGCATCACCGATTCTGCCACCTCCACCGCATAGCGCAGGTGCAACTGCGCCATCAGGTTGGTGTAATAGTTGTTGTTGACCAGGGCTGTGTATTCGTCGGGGCCGGTGACGGTATTGATGCAAAAGCGTTCCGGCTGGCCCGGCGCATAACTACCCAGGCTGGCCCAGATACGCGCCGTGTCGAGCACGATTTCAGCACCGTATTGCAGCAGGTAGGCCGTGTCGCCGCTGATTTCGACGTATTGCTTGATCGAATAGGCGATGTCGGCATTGATGTGGTACTGCGCCGTGCCGGCCGGGTAATAGGCCGAGCACTCTTCGCCGGCGATGGTGCGCCAGGGGTAAAGCGCACCCTTGGCGTGCGCCATCTGGCGTGCCCGGTCGCGCGCCTTGGGCAAACCCGCATAACGGTATTCAAGCAGCTTGCGCGCCACGTCAGGCTTGGAATAGATGAAGAAGGGCAGGATGTAGATCTCGGTATCCCAGAAATAATGCCCTTCGTAGCCTTCACCCGTCACACCCTTGGCCGCGATGTTGGTCTTGCCGTCGCGCCCGGCGGACTGCAGTAGGTGGAACTGGTTGAAGCGCATGCCCTGCTGCAAGGCATCGTCGCCGGCGATTTCCACGTCGGCCTGCTCCCAGTAGTCCGCCAGCCAGGCGGACTGCTCGGCGCACAAGACGTCGAACCCGGTGCGGCGCGCCTGGCGCAAGGTTTCACGCGCCCGCCCTGCCAGCTCGGCTTCGGGGTAATCGCGCGAGGTGAAATAGCAGCCGAACTTGACCAGCGTGGCACTCTCGCCCTGCGCCAGATGGCAATCGAACAGGGTCTCGATGCGCTGGCCGTGCACGGCATGTTCCATGATATTGGTCGAGCCAAGCAACTCCGATTCGGTGGCCGACACCAGCGTAAAGCCGCTGTTGCTGGTGCGCTGGGTCAGGGCCGCATAGCCGCCCTCCTGCTCCAGGTCGAGCAGGTGCAACGACGGGCCGGAAATGGCCGAGCCTACACGCGGGTCGTCGCCGGCTTCGAGATTTTTCACCGCCCCATCAAGGGTGGAGGCGAGTCGCACGCGCCCCGAGAAGTTAAGGGCGCGCACCTGGTATTCGATGCCATACAGATGCTTGTGCGCCAGGCAGACGATGCGCCGGCTGGTGACGGCCACGCGCCGCCCCTGCGGCGACACCCATTCGAACCGGCGTACCACGATGCCGCTCTTGAAGTCGAGCGTGCGTTCATAGTCCGACACTTCGCCCTGCAACAGATCGATGCGTTCGCCTTCAATGATGCAGTCGACGCGCTTGCCGTTGGGCACGTTGAGCATGAATTCGTTCAGGCGCGCCAGGCCGTAGGCGTTTTCCGGGTAATGGATTTCCTCGGTATCGTAAAAGCCGTTCAGGTAGCAGCCGTCGCGTGAACTGCCCTTGGGGCCGTTATAGGTTTCTTCATGCGAGCCGCGCAAGCCGATGTAGCCGTTGCCAAGGGCGAACAGCGTTTCATCGAGGAAGTGCGATTCGGTGTCGAAGCCGGTCTCACTGATCCGCCATGGGTCCAGCGGGAAGGTATGGTGCCGGCGTTGTTTCTGCTGCACGGTGTGTCCTTTATTGGACTTCGGCCAGTTTGGCCGACAGCCCCTTGAAGGCCGGGTAAGCGGCCGTAATCACATAAGTCGGAATTTGCGCCAGATAGGATGAAAACCGTCCCTTGGCTTCGAAGCGCGCCCGGAAACCCGACGCATCGAAGCGTGCCCCCAGACGCGGCACGATCCCGCCACCGATGTAAATGCCGCCTACTGCGCCAAGGGTCAGCGCAACATTGGCTGCCGCTGTGCCCAGCATGGCGCAGAAGGTGTCGATCGTGGCACTGCATTGTTCGCATTCGCCGGTCAAACCACGCCGGATGATTTCGGGCACGTCAACCGCCGTAGCCGTCACACCGGCCTGCTCGCACAAGGCGCGGTAGACGATGTGCAAGCCGATACCGGAGAGCAGCCGTTCCACCGAAACATGGGCAAATTCGCGCCAGGCATATTCGAGGATGCGGCATTCGACTTCATTCGAAGGCGCAAAATTGACATGCCCGCCCTCGGTCTCCAACGGCGTCCAGCCACCCTGCGCCAGCACCAGGCCCGATACGCCGAAACCCGTGCCCGGCCCCAACACACCGATCACGCCGTTTTCAATGGCGCGGCCACCGCCTACCTGACGCCTATCCTCGGCACCAAGGCGCGGAATCGCCAAAGCCAGGGCCGAAAAGTCGTTGCACAGGATCAGCGAGTGCAGGCCGAAAGCCTTGCGCAGCGTGGCTGGCACGAACAGCCAGTGGTGGTTGGTCATGCGCACCTTCTCGCCCGCCACATTGCCGGCAATCGCCAGGGCGGCTTCACGTACGGCCCCAGCCCCAACATCCTGCGCTGCGTCCGACTGCAGGTAATCGCGCATGGCATCTTCCGGCGTGGCATAGTCTGCGCACGGAAGCACGGCCACGGCCTCCACCACGCCCGGTGCCGTCTCGATGGCGAAGCGTGCATGTGTGCCGCCAATATCGGCCAACAGCCGCGGCGCGCCGCGCTCGCGTGCCCTCGCAATCACCAGTTTCCCCGCTATACTCGATTCGATCATGGTTGTATGCCGCGGGCGGCTTGTCAGACAAGCCGCCCGCGAACTTCCCTCATTACTCGAAGCGGTACATGACGGACAACTCGATAGCGCGGCCAAACAGCGGACGGGCAATCGTGGCGTACGGAACACTGCCGTCGGTGGTGCTCACGACACGGCCGGCTGCACCCTCGGTCAAACCCAGCTCGTTGGTCAGATTGGTGCCCGACAGACGGAACTCCAGTTTCTGGCCGACTTCCAGCAAGGCGCCGGCGTCGAGCGTATGGTAGCTCGGCAGGTACTGGGCATTTTGCTGGTCGTCGTAACGGGCATTGATGAAGGAGTAGGTGCCGTAGAGCTTGAGCGAGCTGTCACCCAGCGGAATGGTGTAGCTCGGGGTCAAACGCCATTGGCTGGCCGGCTGACGTTGCACCATCATGCCGTTGATGCCAGCGTTGGTCGCATCGTCATAATCCTGATAGCGTGCATGTTGCGCATCGCCCGAGAAAGCAATCTGCAGATTCTGGATCGGGCGGATCGCGAATTCATACTCGATGCCGTAGGTTTTGGAGCCCCCGATGGTGTTGACCGGCAGACCAGCAAATGTACTCTGGCCCTGGAACTGGTTGTTGAACTGGTTGGCGAACAGATTGACGAACGCGGTATAGAACGAATTCACGTTCTTGAATCCAAGCTCGAACTGCTTGATCTTGGTCACCGGCGGGGGTACGTTGACTGCTGTACCGCGCACCTGGTCGAAGAAGGGGAACTGCCCACCTTCGTTGAAGCGCGCAAACACGCTCATATCCTTGGCCAGCTTGTAGATACCTCCGGCCGTGAATGAAGTGAGGTTCCAGTCGTCGTTATAGGAGATCACGGGACCGTTGGGTTGCGACACGCCATAGTTGTAAGCCGCCAGCGGATTGTTGCCGACCAAGGCTGCCGTGCTCGGGCTTTGGTATGCCAGGCTCATCTGTTGGTGCTCGTAACGCAGGCCGGCGTCCAAATGCAGATCTTGCGTGACCTTCCAGTCGTCGGCAAAGTAGATAGCGCGGTTGCTGGTGTTGCCGTTTTCGGCGATGCAGAAGGTGCAGCCGTTGGCAAAACCGTGAGGCGACGTCGATTGGACACCATTGTCGAGCGTGACCTGGATCGGACGACCGGACAGGTCGGTCAAGAGATTGTTGCCGAGCTTCCAGACGTCGTCGGAAGAATACTGCGACATGTACAGGCCCATCGTCACCGAATGGTCCTTCACCAGTTCCTTGGTAACGCGCAACTCATCGGTGAAATTCTGCAGCTTCTTGTCCACATCCCACAGACCATACTGGATGGTTTGCGTGCCGGCGGCAACTGCGCCACCGCCATCGGCATACATGCCCGTGCCGGTCGCTGCGGTATGGCCCGCGGCCGCGGTCAAAGCCGCATTGCCATTTGCCGCCGTAACAAAGTTGGCGATCTGGTTCTGCATGGTCATGGGCGTGGGACCGGAGAACAGTGCAATGGTCGGCTGGTCACCCTTGAAGAAATTCATCTTGTTGTTGACGTCCCAGCCTTCGATCTTCTGATTGAAGTCGAAGCCGATCACGCCGTTGCTGGCACCACGACCCTTGGCCAGGTCGTCGTGCGTGCCGTCGGGCAGCGTGAATTCGCGGCTTTCATTGTTCATCGGCGTCCAGGTCAGGGGATTGACGCCGGGATAGGCCGACAGCGAACCGTTGGGTTGCAGCACCACTGGCACGCCGGTATAAAAGGCGTTCTTGTCGTCGGTAGCGCGAACGTAGAACAGCATTTCACCGTCGGTGATGGTGTGGCGCAAGGTGGCCGTGATCGAACCGCCGTCGTCAGCCGGGAAACCGGGGTCGCGCACGCCGTTGTCGGTGCGGTAGAAGCCACCGATGGAGCCGTACCAGCCGTCGGCCAGCTTGCCGCCGTAGTACATGTCGTAGCGCATCAGGTCGCCCGTGCCCACGGTGGCGCGGATGGTGCCTTCCGGTGTGTCGTCGCCGGTCTTGAGCAGGAAGTTCATCGTCGCGCCGGGCTGGCCGTTGGAGAAGATCACGCTCGGGCCGCCGCGCAGGATTTCCACGCGTTGCACCGTGTCGTCGATGCGGAAGGTTGAATCATTGGCCAGGAAAGACAGCGTTGGCGCCGGGAACAGGGGCGAGCCATTCAACTGCAGGGTCACGTAAGGTGCGTCGCCGCCGGACGGAAAGCCGCGGATCTGGATGTTGGCACCGGTCTGGCCGCTGGTCGATTCGACGTAGACGCCGGGCGAGATTTTCATCATGTCGGCCGTGGAGAGCGGCACGGCTTCCTTCATCTGCTCTTCGGTTGCCGTGGTGATGGAGAAGCCGGAATCGATCTTGCGCTTGGCGCCGCCGTTGGCGACACCGGTCACGACGATCTGTTGCACTTCGGCCTTGACGGCGGCGTCTTGCGAAGTAGCCGGGGCCTGGGCCGGAGCGGGTTGGGTATTGGTATCACCTGCCTGCTGCGCGTGCGCCTGGTTCATCAACGTCAGGACGGCCATGCTGATGGACGACAGCAGGAGCTTGTTCGAATGTTTCATTTGTCTCTTCCTTATGATTTTGGACGGTTCTGCCCCAGGGACCGTGAACGCTTTTTGGAATTCTCCTCCCGCAAACGCCCCTTCTCCCCTCTTCCTTCAACCGCAGAGCTTATGCCCTCCCGGCCTTGCCTGCTGCGCGCCCGAACTGTGCCTTCGGGCCAAATTCCAAACTCCTTGCAGCGGACGGAATGTGGTGACGGGAGCCATTGAAACAAGAAATGACATGGATGTCAATTTATTTGTTATCGATAACATTTGATTGCCAAAAAACAACGTTATTTTGACTTTCACCGCATCTTTTGCCTTGGTGGTATTAAGGCACTGCGATACCAATCTTGTTTTATCCATGCTGCAGCGCATATAAATAGCCTTATTTTTGAATATATTTTTCCAAATCATCAATACCACTTTGCAAGTGACAGATTCTGGTGCAACGCGCAGTTTGACAGCGCATAAAGCGGCGCAGCAAAAATCGGTTAAAACCGGGCCTCACTGAAATACACCTCAGCATACAGTATCATTCGCTTTCCCCTCCGCAATTCTCGAGCATGGCCTCGGGCTTTATTGGCTATCATGGGGGAGTTTCCTTTTGCACCAGTCACACTTGCCAAGTCCATGCCAGCCAAGAAAAACAATAGCGTCGAAAAAAGCGAATCCGGCATGACCATGGAAGACCTGGCGGCCATCGCCGGGGTTTCGGCCATTACGGTATCGCGCGCCTTGCGCAACAGCCCGCTGGTCACCGAAAAGACGCGCGCCAAGATCCGCGCCGTGGCGGAACAGCATGGCTACCGCCTGAATATCAGTGCGCGCAACCTGCGCCTGCGCCGCAGCTATTCTGTGGCCGTGGTGGTGGAAATGGCACCGGCCAAGAACCGGCCTATGTCGGACGCCTATCCGCTCGACCTGCTGGGCGGCATCACCCAGGAATTGACCACGGCCGGCTATAGCGTCTTGCTGACCTCGAAGCAATTGATCGATACCGCGCCGGTGCAGGCCGCCGATGGCATGATCCTGCTGGGCCAGGGCCCGCATGGCGAAGCGGTGCAAGCCTTGCAGCGCACCAGCTTGCCGCTGGTGGTGTGGGGTGCGCCAGACGCGCAGCACCCCTGCACGCTGGTCGGCAGCGATAACCGTGCCGGCGGCGCCAGTGTGGCGCAGCACTTCATGGCGCAGGGGCGCAAGAATATGGTTTTTCTCGGCGATATCGACCACGCCGAAGTACACGAACGCTTCCTCGGCTTCACCGAAACCCTGGGTGAACTGGGCAAGACCGTGCGCCACCTGACGCCGCAGGCTTTCACGTTCGAAGCCGGCTACGATTGCGTGGCGGGATTGATGCGCGAACATGGCAAAAACGTGGACGGCATCTTCGCCGCCAGCGACTTGCTGGCCATGGGCGCAATCCGCGCGCTTGACGGTGAAGGCGTGAGCGTGCCGCAACAGGTATCGGTGGTGGGGTATGACGACACGCCGGCTGCCGCCACCTTCGTGCCGCCCCTGACGACGGTGCATCAATATTTGCGCGATGGCGGTGTGCTGCTGGCGCGCAAGATACTGGGACTGATCGAGGGTGAAGCCGTCGAGTCTGAAACGCTCGGCACCACCCTCGTGGTGAGACAAACCTAGTAAGTTGCCCCCGCCTGCGCTTTGGCAATATCGGCCAGCGCAAACAGCCTCGCCCCGCGTATCCAGGCCAGCGTGGCGGCTGCAGCCTGTGTGAACACGAGCCCGCCGATGAAGCCGATCACGCTGACGTGCGGCACATTGGTGCGCAGCCAGACAAATACGGCAAACACGATCAGGCCAACCAGGCTCAGTACCACGTAGGAACCAAGCGTGGCCAGGGGCTGCCTGGCGATCAGCTTGCAACCGCGCCACCAGGCTTTCCATGCCGAACGCTTGCGTGTCGACAGCGCAAACTGGGCGCGGCCCGCATCAACGCTGGCCAGCGCCAGCAACATCAAAAGGCCCAGCGCGATTTGCCCTAGCAGACCAACGTGGTCGGCGCTGGAGCGGAGGATGGCATGCTCGCCAAACTTGGTCACGGCATCCGTCGCGGCAGACCCTATGCCCACGGCAACAGCAAGCGGAATCAGCGAAACGATCAGCATGCGGAGCATGCGCCAGTATTCGGCCGCCCCACCCTGGATCAAGGTGGCAAAGCCGGGGGCCTCCGCCGAGCGTGCTGCCGTGACGGCCATGCCGTTGAGGAAAGGTGAGGCCAGCACGGTGAACACGCCGGCCAGCATGCCGGCCGATTTGAGCGTCGCGCCATCCGTCATGATAGAGCCCACGAGGTCGCCGGCACCGTTCAAGGTCATGCGCTGCGCCAGGTCTGCGGCATGCAGCGTGTGGTCAAGCTGTTCGGAGAAAATCTGCCACAGGGGCAGCGTCACCATGGCGGTGGGGAGCAACAGTATGACAATCCACAACAGCAACAGCCGCCATTGCAAGGCACGGCGGCCCGCGGCGGCCATTCCCGGTGAAGTCTTGGTATTGGAGGTCATGGTCGTCATAGCGTGGCAATCGCAGAAAGGGTCAATTGGATCAAGGATTCGGCTTCCGACGTCCAGCGGCGCGTTGCGCTGCGGTCGGCTTCGATGGTGCGGCTGTCGTCGAGCTTGTTCATGTCCAGGTAATTGCGTTGCTCGGGATCGAGTTCTGCCGACACGGCCTTGGCCGGCTTGACCCAGATGTAACGCGCCCAGCGCTTGTCATCATTCCAGACCACACGCTCGCTGCTGCCATCGGCAAACTTCACCACCAGAGTCTGCGGCACCGCCAAACCGTTGCGGCGCAGGATCACCGTGGTGCGGAAAGGGAACGGCCCGGTGCCTTCCTTGGCATTGGGGTTCTTTTCTTCCCAGGCCTTGCGCTGTTCTTCGGCAGCCTTGTCGGCCTGCTCTTGCGTCACTTCCACGCGCGCACCCTTGACCACCGACGTGCCCGGCAGGGGCAGGTCTTCTTCGCTGGTGAAGGTCTTGATACGGTCGTCAACCTTCTGCGTGGTATAGACCTGTTGCGCAAAGATGCGGTTGACCACGTCGGGCTTGCCCGATACCTGCGCCAGCGTGGCCTGCAGGTCGGCAATGCCCGGATGGCGGTACTTCCAGGTGGCATAGTATTGCTTCATGGCGCGTTCCAGGGTCGGGCGGCCGATGGTTTCTTCCAGGTCGTGCATCAGGGTTGCGGTTCGCATGTAGACGCTGCCATAGCTGTTATACGACAGGCGGTTCCAGGAATTCTCGCCGGTTTCATCGGCCGGGGAATTGTTCATTGCGGCGGCGCGTTCGATTTCAAACGGATCGGCCACGAAGTCGAAGCCAAACTTGGCGAGCGGCGACGTCACCAGGTGAATCTTGTAGTCCGCCGCGCGCAGCATGTGATGGTCCCAGTAGTCGTTCATGCCTTCGTCGAGCATCGGTTCCTCGAATTCGTTGGAAGCCAGGATGCCATAGAAATAGCCATGCCCGAATTCGTGGATGTTGACGAAATCGACGGCGAACTGGTCCAGCGTGTTCGGCTCGACCTTGTCATAACCTTCTGCAGTGAAAAAAGTCGGATATTCCATGCCACCGGCTTCTTCCGCGTTATAAGGTGGAATGACCACCGTCACGGTCTTGTACGGATAGGGGCCAAGCGTCTTGGAAAAGTAACCCAGCGCATCGATGGTCGCTTTCAATGAAGGCGCCGCCGTCGCTTCATACTCCGGCGGATACAGCACCTTGACCTTGACCACGGGGCTGCCTTCACCGGTGTAGGTGCCTTCGAGCGGCTTGGCGGTGCGGTTGTCGGCGGTCCAGGCGAAGTCATGCACGTCGCCTTGCGCATAGTGATAGGTCACCTTGTCGCCGGCTTCCACCGGCGCACCCTGCTCTTCACCGGTCGAACCCACGGTGTAACCCTTGGGCACGGTCATCTTCACGTCGAAGTTGCCGAAGTCGGCGTAGAACTCGGAGAAGGCGTGAAATTCATGCACGTTCCAGCGTACTTCGGTCGCACCGCGTTCGCCGGGCAATTCCAGCACGCCGATCTTGGGATACCACTGTCCAACCAGGTGAAAGCTGCGGAAGTAACCGGTGCGGGCCACCACGCGCGGCAACTGGTCGTGGAAAGCGATGTCGAGGTCGGTCGAAGCGCCGGGCGCAACCGGCGTAGGCAGGTCGAAGCGCACCACGGTGTGGTCGGTCGCCGGGCCGTCGTCGGGATGGACATAAGTCCATGGTACGTCGGCGCCGCCCTGGCTCACCTTGCCCAGGTCGATATGGCCCCACTCGCCATCCTTGATCTTGACGTTGCTGCGGAATTCGAAGCCGTTGAAATTCTGCTCCTGGTACATGGTGCTGCCGTTGCCCTCAAACGCATTGAGGTACATGTGCAGATAGACCGAGCGCACTTCCTTGTCGCTGCGGTTGCGCCAGGTCAGCTTTTCCTGACCGTCAACGGTATGCTTTTCCGGGTCCAGCGTGGCGGCGATATCGTAATTCACGACGCGGTCCGACAGCGTGGACTCATTGCCGGTGCGCGGGCCGCCCCAGGCATTGGGCGCGGAAGGCACGGTCACGGCACGTGCCATGTGTCCCATGAGAGGGATGCCATCCTTGCTCGGTGAACTTTTTTGTGCGGCAGCGTCGCTTGCCGGAGCAGCGGCAGGTGTCGCCCCCTCTCCTGCCGCGCGGATGGCAAAAGCGGCCGCCAATAGCGACACGATGCCCAAGCCTTTCAGGCTCGCTGAAATCAATGACATGTCTTACTCCGATTTGATTATTTTTCGGGTAGCCCGATGCCAGGGGCCACCGCCATGGTACTCCAACGGCGTAGCAGCAAGCGCCGGGAAGAACTTTACTAGAGGGCAAGAGGTTGCCCAAGCGCGTTGCGACGAACGGCGCTTTTCCTGTCATGAATTGTCATTGGAACAGTTATTTGGGTAAGCGCCAGCTTGCGCAGCCGGCCCATATCAATCCAGATTGATGTGCCACCTCAGATTGCCGGCATACAACAGCGCGATGCAATGCGCTGCAGCATGAAAACGATCCCAAAAAGAGCTTTTCACTGTGTTCAAGGAGTGATACATTCACGAATATGGAAAATGGAAACGATTCCAAATCAAATAAAACAGCCTCTGAGCAGGAGTCCAACACCACTATTTCTGATCTTCATCACGTGATGAAGGCAACCGGGGAACTGCAAGCATGAACATGAACGACGGCCTTATTTCAATTGCGCGGGACGATTTTTCGCCCAACTTCCGCTGGGGCTGCGCCACCTCCTCCTACCAGATCGAAGGTGCCGCCAATGCCGACGGCCGCGTCCCGTCGATCTGGGACAAGTTCGCCAACCAGCCCGGCACGATACGCGACGGTTCGTCCGGCGCCGTGGCCTGCGAACATTACCGGCGCTGGCCGGAAGACTTGAGCCTGGCGCGCGACATCGGCTTCAACGCCTACCGCTTTTCCATCGCCTGGCCGCGCATCTTCAGCGGGCCCGGCGCCAAGCCCAACCAGGCCGGGCTCGATTTCTATTCGCGCCTTCTAGACGGCATGCTCGAGCGTGGCCTGGAACCGTGGGCCACGCTTTATCACTGGGACCTGCCGCAATACCTGCAAGACCGCGGCGGCTGGGCCGAGCGCGCCACGGTGGACGCCTTCGTCGAGTACACCGATACCGTGACGCGCCATCTGGGCGACCGGCTCAAGAACTGGATCACGCACAACGAACCCTGGTGCACCGCCGTGCTGGGCAACTACGAAGGCATCCACGCGCCAGGCTTGCGCGACCTGCCGACAGCGCTGCAGGTGTGCCACCACGTGCTGCTGTCGCACGGCCGCGCGCTGCCGGTGATCCGCGCCAACGTGCCCAATGCCCGCGCCGGCATTTCTCTGAGCCTGCACCCGATCCAGCCTGAGAGCGCAAGCCAGGAAGATCTCGACGCCGTGCGGCGCCATGATGGCTTCCGCAACCGCTGGTTCCTCGACCCCTTGTACGGCCGCGGCTATCCGGCCGACACCCTGGCCCTGTTCGGTGCCGCCGCGCCGCGCATTGAAGCCGGCGACCTCGACGAGATTGCCCGGCCGGTCGATTTCCTCGGCGTGAATTACTATTCGCCGGAAACCGTGCGCGACGAGCGAACAGCCGGGCCCTTGCGCGCGCAAGTGGTCACGCCGGAGGGCCGCGAACGCACTGCCTTCGGCTGGGAAGTCTCACCCGACGGCATGCGCGCCCTGCTCTCGCGCATCGCCAGCGAATACCATCCGAGCGATATCTACATCACCGAAAACGGTTCCTGCTACAACGACCGCGTGGCGCCCGACGGCTCGGTGGATGACGCCGAACGCCTGAGCTTCCTGGTGCGGCATTTGAGCGCCTTGCGCAGCGTCATTGCCGAAGGCGTGCCGGTGAAGGGCTACTTTGCCTGGAGTTTGATGGACAACTTCGAATGGGCGGAGGGTTATTTGAAGCGCTTTGGCCTGACCTATGTCGACTTCGGCAGCCAGAAGCGCACGCTGAAGACGAGTGGCAAGTGGCTGACGGACTTCCTTGGGGCTTGATAAATGCGCTTTTTGGTCCCTGCTTTCGCGGGGACCACAAGCTTGGTCAGGTAAGTTACCGACGCCAGTCAATCAAGAAAAACGCGTCCTGCAGCCTGCGGCCCAAGATCAGGCCAACAAGCGCCCCGCCCCATCGAATCCCAGGGCTTTACCCACGTCAGGCAGCAGGCCCAATGCCTGCCCGGCCTGGCAATGTGCATAGTCTGAACCAACCTTGGCATGCACCAGGTCCGCCACGCCTTCCACCTGCAAGTGCAGGATCGACGAATCGCCAAGGTGTTCGGCCAGTACCACATTGGCCGAAATGCCGTCTGCGCCCCGGGTGACATGCATGTGCTCGGGACGCAAACCGATACGGGTGGCGCCTGGCGGCAGCGATTTGACAAGCGCATGCCATAGCGGATGCTCTGTGCCCGTAGCGGGGGCATCAAAGAAATTGATGCGCGGCGAACCAAGGAAGGCCGCCACGAATTCATTGCCGGGCCGGTGATACAACTCGCCCGGCGCACCAAGCTGTTCCACGCGGCCGCCATTGAACACGGCAATCCGGTCGCCCATGGTCATGGCTTCGACCTGGTCATGGGTAACGTAGATCATGGTGCTGCCAAGCTCGCGGTGCAGCCTGGTAAGCTCGATGCGCATGTCCACGCGCAAGGCGGCGTCGAGGTTCGATAACGGCTCGTCGAACAGGAAAACCTTGGGCTTGCGCACGATGGCACGGCCGATGGCCACACGCTGGCGCTCGCCGCCGGACAATTCCTTGGGGTAGCGCCCCAGCATGTGGCTGATACGCAGCACTTCGGCCGCCTGGCCCACCTTGCTATTGCGCGTGGCCTTGTCCACCCCCGCCATCTTGAGCGAAAAACCCATGTTTTCCGCCACCGTCATGTGCGGATACAGTGCATAGCTCTGGAACACCATGGCCGCGCCGCGCTCGTGCGGACGCTTTTCGTTGGCGCGCACGCCATCGATCAGCAATTCGCCTTCATCGATGCCTTCGAGCCCGGCAATCATGCGCAGCGTGGTCGACTTGCCGCAACCCGAGGGCCCGACGAAGACCAGGAATTCGCCGTCGTGTACGTCCAGGTCGATGCCCTTGATGACTTCGGTCTGGTTGAAATTCTTGCGTATGCCACGTAGCGTTACTTGCGCCATGTGCCGTCTCCTTGCTTGTTTTTATATGTTCGCCCTGAGGGCTGGCCTCATGGGCCTGCTTCATCTGCACGCCTCAGGCGGCGTGTGCACTCTTGCCCTCATCCTTGCCCTGCTCCAGGTTACCGGCCTTGACCCGGGCCAGGAAGTCGCGATACCACAGCGCACTGTCCTTCAGGGTGCGCACCTGGGTTGCATAATCCACGTGCACGATACCGAAGCGTTTTTCGTAACCGGAAGCCCATTCGAAGTTGTCCAACAGGCTCCACACCATGTAACCGGCCATGTTCACGCCCTGGCGCATGGCTTCGCGCACCGCACCGATATGGCGCGCAAGGTAGTCGGTGCGGCCGGGGTCCGCCACCTTGCCCTCAACCACCTTGTCATCGAAGCTGCCGCCGTTTTCGGTGATGTAGAGCGGCGGCACGGCATAGTCGCGGCTGAGGCGTACCAACAACTCGGTCAAACCTTCCGGGTAGATTTCCCAACCCATGTCGGTCACGGCACGGCCGCTCTCGCGCACGTCCCACGGTTCGCCGGCACTGGCCACCGAGCGCGTGTAGTAGTTGACGCCAAGGAAATCGATCGGCGCCGAAATCAGCTCCATGTCGCCGGCAACAATCTTCGGCGCATCCGCGCCCAGGTATTCCAGCACGTCTTCCGGGTAGGCGCCCTTGAACAAGGGGTCCATGTACCAGCGCACCAGCTTGCCGTCTTCCAGGCGCGCCTTGGTCACATCGGCCGGCGTGGCGCTGGCGGAATGGATGGGCGAGAGGTTAAGCACGATACCAAGTTCAGCCTTGCAATTGTCTTCGCGCAGCGCAGCGACCGCCATGCCATGCGACAGCAACAGGTGGTGCGATACTTGCGCCGCCATGGCGCGGTCCTTGATGCCCGGAGCGAATATCCCGGTTTCGTGGCCCAGCACGGCCATGACCCAGGGTTCGTTGTGCGTCACGATGGAAGGCAGGCGATCGCCGAAGCGCCGGGCAATGCCTTGCGCATAGTCAACGAACCGCATCACCGTATCACGTTCGGCCCAGCCGCCCTTGTCCTGCAAGGCCTGCGGCAGGTCCCAATGATTGAGCGTCAGGTAAGGCTTGAGCCCGCGCTTGAGAATGCCGTCGATCAGTTTGTCGTAAAAGGCCAGGCCCTTGTCGTTCCAGGTGCCGCCGCCCTCGGGCAAGACGCGTGGCCAGGACACCGAAAACCGGTAGGCATCGATGCCCAGTCCGGCAATCAAATCGAGATCTTCCTGCCAGCGATGATAGTGGTCACAGGCCGTGTCGCCATTGCTGGCGTCGGCAATCACGCCCGGCGTTTCGCAAAAGCGATCCCAGACCGATGGCCCCTTGCCGTCTTCCCGGCTCGCGCCTTCGATCTGGAAGGCACTGGTGGCCACGCCCCAGACAAAGTCGGGAGGAAATTGGGCGGCATAGTCGCTGGATTTGATGTTCGTCATATTCTTGATGCAATCTTGGTGATGCAAATGGTTCGAAAGGGTTTTACGTCTGTCTTGTCTTTGGTCTTGTTTTATTTCACGGCACCCGTGGTCAAGCCCGATATCAGCTGGCGCGACGACAGCACAAACAGCACCAGCAGCGGGATGGTGGCGATGGCCGAACCAGCCATCAAGGCGCCCCATTGCGTGTCGATCGGGCTCTGCAGGCTGCGCAGTGCCAGCGGCAGGGTATACATTTCCGGCGAACGCATTACCACCAGCGGCGCGATGAAATTGTTCCACGATGCGATGAAGGTAATCAGACCCAGCGTGCCCAGTGCAGGCCGCAGCAGCGGCAGCACGATGCGGAAGTAGATGCTCATTTCGCCGCAGCCATCCATGCGCGCCGCATCGATCAATTCGGTGGGGATCGAGCTGGCGACGAATTGGCGCATCAGGAAAATGCCAAAGGCGCTGGCCGCGCCGGGCAGGTAGAGTGCGCGCGGCTGGTCGATCCAGCCCAGCGCGTCCATCGCCAGGAAGGTCGGGATCATGTTCATGAACGACGGCATCAGCATCGTGCCCATCACCAGGGCGAACAGCCATTTCTTGCCCTTGAATTCGAAACGGCCGAAGGCGTAGCCGGCCATGGAGCAGAACAGCAGCGTCAGGGCGGTGGATGCGAGCGCGACATACAGGCTCCAGCCCAGGCTGTGCCAGAACGAAATGCGCTCGCTCAGCATGGCCACGTTTTCGCGCAGGCTGCCGCCGAAGAACAATGGCGGCGGCACGTTGAAGATCTCGGCGCGCGTATGCGTGGCAAACACGAACATGAAATAAAACGGTGCCACCATCGCGAGCGAACCGATGGCCACCAGGGCGTAGGCAGCCCATAGCGCCATGCGCGAGTCGCCGCTCTTTGCAAGCCGCTCGCGCGGCCGGTCGGTCATGGTCATCTGGATGTCTAGGCTCATGTTGGCGAATTCCGCACGTGAAAGACGCGATGGGTCAGCCAGGTCAGGGCTGCCACCACGGCAAACAGCAGCCAGGACATTGCGCTGGCGGCGCCGAAGTCGTTGAAGTCGAACGCCATGCGGTACAGATAGATCGCGGCCGTCATGCCGGCCTGGTCGGAACCGCCATTGCCGGCGGTCAGGATGAAAGGCTCTTCGAACAGTTGCAGCCCGCCGATGACCGACAGGGTCACGCCGAAATACATGATGGGGCGCAGGCTGGGCAAGGTGATGTAGCGGAATTGCTGCAAGCGCCCGGCGCCATCCATGCGCGCTGCCTCATAGAGGTCGGCCGGGATGGTCTGCAAAGCGGCAAGGTACAGCACGATGTTGAAGCCGACGTAGCGCCAGAACACCACGATGGCGATGGCCGGCTTGATGGTGTCCGAATTATTGGTCCAGTCGATCGGTTCGGCCGGCAGCAAATTGCCGATGAGCGGCAAATTCGCCAACTCTTTCAAGGCCTGGTTGATCAGGCCGAAGTTGGTCGAAAACAATGCCGTGAACATGATCGCGATGGCCACGGTGGACGTGATGTAAGGCATGAAGTAGACGCCGACAGCCAGGTTGCGCCCGCGCTTGATGCCGGCGTGGATGAAGCAGGCCAGCGGGATGGCGATCAGATGCTGCGGAATGCCCGAAGCCGCGGCCAGCCAGAAGGTATTCTTGAGCGACTTCCAGAACCACTCGTCCTGCAGCGAAAAGATGAAATTGCCGAAGCCGACATACTGCATCGCGTCCATTCCGGCGCTCGGCTCCCAGCTGTGGAACGAAAGGTAGAACGAAAACAGCAGGGGGAACAGGCCGAACGCAAGGAACAGGATGATGAACGGAGAAAGGAGCACATAAGGCGTCCAGGCCGGCGGCAGGCGCCACTTCACGGGGTTGAGCGTCATGACGGTTCGTGTGCCTTTCTCATCGCGAAGCCCTGCTCTGCAACAGGCGTTGTGCGTCGGCCAGCGCTTCGCCGATATCCTTGCCTTTTTCCATCACCTTATCGAGCTCACCGTTGACCACTTCTTCGGCAAACGCGTCCTGCTTGTGCACTCGCACGGCGCTGATGTGCATTGCCGCATCGCGCCACAGTTCGCGGGCACGCTCGCCACCGAGGAAGGCAATCGGTTCCTTGAAGAAGGGGTCATCATAGGTGGCGGTCAGGGCGGGAAAGGCGTTTTGCTCCTTGAATGCCGCCAGTTGCATCGCCGGTTCGAGCGTCAGCATGCGGATGAATTCCCAGGCCAGGGCCTTGTGAGCCGGGTCGGAACCCTTGGGGATGGCGAAATAGCTGCCGCCCCAGGCCGCATAGACACCTTCCGGCAACTGTGAGGCGCGCCACAAACCTGCCGTGTTGGGCGCCAGCCAGTTCGCCAGGTGGCCGGCGGCCCAGGCGCCCGACATCTGGGTTGCCAGACTGCCGTGCCGGAACGCTTCAGCCCAGTCGCTCGACCAGGTCAATACGCCTGCATCGAGCCCATGCTGGCGCACGCTGCGCGCCAGTTCGAAAGCACGGGCGAAGCGCGGCGTATCGACCAGGGCATGGCCATTGCCATCGAAATAGATGCCGTCGCCGGGCTTGATGCCGGTGCGGATCACTATTTCCTTGATGTCGCGCGCATTGGGGATCAGGAAGGCGCCAGTTGCGGCCTTGATCTTGATGCCGGCGGCCACATAGCTGTCCCAGGAACGCGTCAGGTCGGCTTCGGTGACGCCGGCCTTGGCCAGTATGTCGGTACGATACAGCAGCGTGCCGGGGCCGATATCGGTTGGTACCGCCGTCAGCTCGCCATGCGGGCCGGTGACCTGGGCCACGGCATAGGGCACGAAGCGGGTACTGTCGGCTTCAAAGTTGTAAGGTGGCAGGCGCAGGTCATCCAGCGCCCCGGTGCGCGTGAAGCCGCCGACGAAATGGATTTCCAGCGCCATCACGTCCGGCAAGTGCGAGCGCGTGGACAAGGACGTCGTCATGGCGGTGTGGTGGTCGGTGTATTGCCGGCTGACCAGCTTGATCTCCACGTCGGGGTGGCGCCGGTTCCATTCCGGAATGGCGGCCTTGACGATGTCGTCGACCGAAGGAAAGGCCGCGACGGTCAAGACCGTGTGGGGAGTTTGCGTTTGGGCCTGGGCCGGGATGCAGAATGACGCGAGCAGCAGGGCCGGCAAAGCCAGTCGGCGCACGATGCCACGCAACTTGCCAATCCTGTCTTGCGTCGGTCTTGCGATGGTCCTCATCATCCTCAGCTCAGTTCGCCTTGCGGTAGACACGCACGTAATCTACCAGCATCTGTTGCGGGAAGACCGTGGTGGCATCGGGATTGCCCGGCCAGCCGCCACCGACGGCCACGTTCAATATCACGAAGAAGGGATGGTCGAATACCCAATTGCCGTTCACCAGCGATGGCGTCGCGGTGTGATACAGGTTGCCATCGACATACCAGCGGATTGCCCCGGGCTCCCATTCGACGGCGTAAATATGGAAGTCGTCCGACAGCTTGCCGCTGGGTAGCGTATAGCTGCCCTGGAATCCATTGGCGCCCGAATAGCCTGGTCCGTGCAGGGTGCCATAGGCGGTAGCGGGCACCCTCCCGATGTTCTCCATGATATCGACTTCGCCGCAACCGGGCCAGCCCGTGGTGTTGATGTCGTTGCCCAGCATCCAGAAAGCGGGCCACATACCCTGCCCGTAAGGCACCTTGATACGCGCTTCGTAACGGCCATAGGTGCGCTCTTCCAGGCCCTGCGTCTTGATGCGGCCCGAGGTGTAGTTACTGCCCTGGTACGATTCCTGGCGCGCCTCGATGACCAGCATGCCGTTTTCAACGCGCACGTTGTCGGTGCGATTGGTGTAATTCTCCAGTTCGTTGTTGCCCCAGCCGTCGCCACCTGTTTCGTAGGTCCATTTGCTGGTATCGAGAGCAGTTTCGTCGAACTCGTCACTCCAGTCCAGGACCCAGCCCGCTGGTGCCGGAGTCGGCGCGGGAGTTGGTGTCGGAGTAGGAGTCGGCGTTGGTGCCGGGGTTGGCGTGGGTGTTGGAGCAGGCGTGGGTGTTGGAGCAGGCGTGGGAGTTGGTGTAGGGGTCGGCGCCGGTGTTGGTGCGGGCGTCGGTGCAGGAGTCGGTGTTGGCGTGCTGACTGGTGTGCTCGATTCAGCCGATGCACCACCACCGCAGGCGTTCAGAAGCAAAATGCCGGCCGCCAGAGCCGCCTGGGAAAGAGCTTTCATGTCTCATTGTCTCTTATGATTGGAAACGATTCCATATTGTGCCGCGACTATAGCACCGGGCCAAATCGAATGTCAACGGCAACTTTCCGCGCTTTTTCGGCGTGCATCCGGGCGATTGAAAGTGGTCTGCATCGGGCAAGCTCACCTACTGGCTGCGTTGACATGGCTTCTTCCCTGGTGCTACAGTCGGAATGCCTTTTTGGTATCGTTTCCAAGCCTGCTCGCGCTGTGCGCAATAACTGCTTTATACCGGGCTTGCTTCGTATATACTTGGGCAACTTTTATCCAGCGGGAACACTGTGGCAACGATCAAGGATGTAGCGCGCCTGGCAGGCGTGGGATTGGGAACGGCTTCGCGCGTCATCAGCGGGAAGGGTTCGGTCTCGCCTGCCACCATGGCAAGGGTAAAAAAAGCCATCGAGGAACTCGAATTCAGCCCTTCGCATGCGGCGCGGTCCCTGCTTTCGGGCAATAGCCAGATGATAGGCGTGTACATTCCCGTGCTCTCCGGCACGTTTTACACGCCCATGCTGCAAATGATCGACACCGAATTGCGGGCCGCCAATCTGCACATGGTGCTGTCCTTTGGTGTGGGGCTCGGCGACGAGCGGCGCCAGGCCATCGAAGGCATCAAGTTCCTGCTTGACCGCGGCTGCGACGGCTTGATCGTCATGAGCAGCGCGCTGCAGGAAGAAGACATCGACATGCTCGGGCCCAAGCAAAGCCGGCTGGTATTGCTGAACCACAGCATTCCCAAGATTGCCGATCAATGCTTTACGGTCGATCACACGCAAGGCGGCATGCTGGCTGCGCAGACCCTGCTGCAATACAAGCATCGCAAGATCGCCGTCATCACCGGGCCGGCCGCCTTCCTCGACAATCGCCAGCGCATCACCGGCTTCATGGAAGAACTGGAACGCAACCGCATCGACACGCGCAAGTTGTGGGTGGCGGAAAGCGATTTTTCTCCCTCGGGCGGCTGGAATGCTGCGCGCGAACTGGTCGAGTCGGGCCACTCCTGCACGGCACTGTTCTGCGCCAACGACGAAATGGCCGTCGGCGCCCTTTCCTACTTCCAGGAAGTCGGTATCCGCGTGCCGGACGACTTGTCCGTCATTGCCTATGACGACACGCCATCCGCGGCCTTTTCCGCACCACGCCTGACTACGGTCCACATGCCCTGGCAGGAAATGACGCACGCCGCCTTGAATGACCTGCTCAACCGCTGCTACGACATGAAGCGCCCGGTCAAGCGCAAATACCCTGTAAGCGTCACCTTGCGCGCTTCCGTGGCCAAACGCGCCGTCGGCAAATAAGCCCTGTCAGCGCTGGTGATAGCGGTACTCTTGCGTATGGCCGCCATAACCATATGAAGCCGCCCGCACGTCGTTGACGTGGATGTAGCTCTCTTCATGCAGATTGCCGAGGATCTTTTCGAAGCCGGCAAACACTTCCCGGATGTAGCGCGCCTTCTCATCCTTGGTATTGGTCTCGTCGGTGATCTTGATCTCGAAATAAAAGCTGTTCCTGCCCTGTTCGGACAAGGGTCGCCCGGCAATGAGCCAACTGTCGTGCGGCACGAAATCAAAAGCAATGGCGGTGACGGCGCGCTTCTTTCCGAGTATGCCTTCGGTCGCATCGAGCAACATGATGGAGAGCTGCTGCACCAGTTCGGGGGACTTCGCAGCAGTGACTTTAACGTTGAGGATGGGCATGATGTGCTTCCTTTCCTATTAATTAGCTATGCAACTATATGAACTAAAAAATCGGCGATCACGAGACCGCCGTACCGGATTCTTCCTGCCTCAGCCAGCCTGGCCGCGCGCCATTTTCACCTTGGCAACCGTGTCGTCAAATTGGGCGCTACCCATTTCTTTCTTCAAGCGCCGCGTCACTTCACCGCTGGCACTGTTCAATTCATCCTTGATCGCCTGTGCCTTGCGCGTCGGCACGATAGCCGATTCACGCCCATCATGTTCGGTGGCATGCCGCTCGATCAAGGCCAGTTTTTGCAGTCCGTCGAGCGTGCGTGTGGCCGTCGCGCGTGAAATCACCAACTCCTGCGCCAATTGGCTTTGCAGCATGCCGGGCTGGTCCAGCACCGCGCGCAGCATGAAGCCCTGGGCCGGCGTCAGGCCGAAGGGCTTGAAGGCACGCGTCCATTCCCGTTCCAGCACACGGGCCAGTGCAGTGGTGTTGAAGTAAAGGCAGTGATCAAACATGGGTTCACTATAGCACATATAATTAGCTATGCAATCAATTCCCTCTGCTTTGTCACCAACTTCGCCATGATGACGGCTTGAGCCCACAGCCCGTTCAAATTTGCACGGGCGGCTTGGACTTCAAGCCTTCACAATTGACATCGAAAAGCCATCCCAGCCCTTTTCTCCGACGGTCTGCATTGCCGTACTGTCGAGTCTGGGATTGGACGAGAGCATATCCATGAAGCGCCGCACCCCTTGCACATTGGCATCTGCGCTCGCAGCATCGGTCACGGCGCCGCCGCGCACCACGTTGTCGCCGATGATGACAGTGCCCGGACGCGAAAGCTTCAAAGCCCAGTCCAGATAGAGAGGATTGTTGGGCTTGTCAGCGTCGATGAAGATCAGGTCGAACGGCCCTTCCAATTGCGCCAGCACGTCTGCCGCAATACCGACGCGCAAATCGACCTTCGACTCCAGCCCGGCCAAGGCGATGTTGCGACGCGCCACCTCGGCATGGCCGGCATTTCTTTCCATGGTCACGATCGTGCCGCCCTGCGGCAATGCGCGCGCCATCCAGATGGTGCTATAGCCACCCAGCGTGCCGATTTCGAGCACCCGCGTGGCACGGTTCATGGCGACCAGCAGGGCAAGGAATTTACCCTGTACCGGCGACACATCGTGTGCCGGCAAGCCTGCCTGCCGGTTGTTTTCCAGCACGGCGGCAAGTGCATCGTCAGTCGGCGCCAACAGGCCGGAAAAATAGGAATCCACCGCCGCCCATTTGGGCGAATCGGTGCTGGGGTAGTCAGGTTGACGCGGGTTCAGGGACATGGGTATCTCTCAGGTGGGATTGAGTTTGGAACCAGCTCCAAAAGCCAGGGATCGCTTCAAACGGGAGCATGATTCTAATACAGACAGGCTAATGGGGCTGATGGAATCTCGTCAGTATCGCCGCACTACTTGCAGGAATTCAACATGCCTGCCAAAATTTGCTTGGAAACAAGCTGCACCGATACGACGTCGGACGCAATCGCGATTGCGGCGGTCGGAGTTGCGACCAACTCAGTTCAAGGAAATCTTAACGATGCGCTTTACGCCTCACCAAACTCTCTTGCTCGCCCCGATGCTCGTTTCGATGTCGGGCTGTAGCAGTGGACCTCCAACTTATTCGCCAAGCGCATCATTGGAAAATCGCGCCTATTTCAAGTTTGAATACAATAGCAGCTATCCTATTTCAGTTGGAACCGTATTGGTGTATCAAGGCGCCACTTCGTGTGCGCGTCACCCGCCGGGTTCTGAACAATTATTTACGAGAGCCAGAGGAAATCCGCTTATTCCGGATGTGAATTTGGAGGGGACTTGGTTGACTGCGGGAAAATCAACCTCATTTATTGCTCGTGCTGTAACTAGCGTCACCAGCCAGTGCATGGTCGCTGGGACAATTACTCCAAGGTCCGATGTAAGATATTTGATTCGTCTAAATCAACAAACCAATACCCTGTGCACGCTCGAATTATTTGAGAACGAGAGCACTGTAGTATCCAACGATTACACAGTGCAGGATTGTCCACGCTAAAAAATTCATTCGGGCGCTCGCGTTTTTCACCACGAGGAAAAACTGCAATTCGATTAATAACTTGTATTAGCTGCAACATTGCCCGCACTACGACAGCTTCGAGGGTGTTGCCGACATGCGGAATTCAAATTGCCTGCATTTCGAACGGCCGATAGGTTTGACATGCGAATCGGTGGCGACATGCGCGCGAATACGCACTAGGCCACACAAAAAACCAAAAGATATGCCGTGAAAAGCTGGTGCGACGGCTAAGGCTACCATTCAGCCGCCGACGCTTGGAAGCAAATCCTTGCCGTTTTGTTTTGGAAGCATAAGCCTTCCAAACGGCAAAGAAATGATCCTGACTACTGCTGCTGTCGCTGGAATAAATTCATTGCCGCAGCGTGGAACATATTCGTTGCCAAAACAGAGCTATATTACGGCGTTTTGATGCTTAATCAACAACGCATTTGGAAGCCATTCGTGGCCGTTTCATCGAAATGGAAATAATTGCTTGCCGCAGGCCTGAATTTCACAACGCATTTAACGATTGTCGTTCCTTGTGCTTGCGAGCGCCTTCCATGTGCCTGTCCTTGTATTGGTGCTGCCCGGTATGCGGTTACACACTGGTTTATTGAGCCGAGCATGAAAGCAATTGCAACGCGAGTCTGTGCGGTAGCCGCCAAACCACTTAGCCGCATTATTTGCATCGAAAACTGACCCACGTTTAGCACACAATCCTACTCATTCGGAATGAGTAGGGGATCGGCGTGATTGACATGGCATTACTAGGAATAATCAGACGCTGGCATCCTCGCGACAAGGTACCGTTGCGGGAAATTGCCAAGCGGCTCGGCATCTCCCGCGACACCGTCAGACGCGACCTGCGCTCGGAAACCACCGAGCCAGCCTATGCAGAACGCCAAACTGCCAGCGCCATCGACCCATACGCCCATCAGCTTGCCGGCTGGCTCAAGACCGAGGCGGCGAAGTCACGGAAGCAAAGACGCAGTCTCAAGCAGCTTCATGAGGAGCTTGTCGATCTGGGATTGGGGGTCTTACGACAGAGTTGCGGCGTTCGCCAGGCAATGGCGGGAGGGTCAAACTGAGTGGGTCACCCATTAGCCCTCCGTAGTCAAGGGTACGAACGAAATACTCGCGGTCTCCCGCGATAAAGCGAAACCAATCTACGACCATCGCCGCCAATTTGTCAGGCATGAGATTCGCACCCTTTGCTTCCCTGTGTGGTTGCGTGAATCGCACCAGTCACCCATGTGGATCAAGTGGAAGCGACCCTGCCTTGCCCCACCCTGGCGGCACTGCCGCCCCAGAAGCATCTCGGTGCCGTCTTGCGTCCAATTGGTGGGCAATTCTGTGGCTGCCGCATAGCGGCTCCAAACCCTGGTGGCTCACAATCCGGGCGATTCATTTCCTGCAATCGTTAAGCGATGGCAAACAGCTCGGTGT
>Ga0134128_10001666_pt1 | contig 28206 bp, 26 predicted proteins | sample KB31754_FD_96462 | JGI IMG/M metagenome (GOLD analysis project Ga0134128, IMG submission 96462) | Terrestrial soil microbial communities with excess Nitrogen fertilizer from Kellogg Biological Station, Michigan, USA - KB3-175-4 | ecosystem: Environmental > Terrestrial > Soil > Unclassified ... | reverse complement strand
TCGAGGAGTTTCCGCGCCAGAATATTCGCCGCAGCCACCGCGTCCTGAATCGCCAAATTAATCCCCACACCGCCAATCGGAGACATCGCATGTGCCGCGTCGCCGATACACAAAAGTCCCGGTAAAGACCAGCACGCTAATCGGTCGACAGCCACCGTCAGGAGGCTTATGTCCTTCCAGTCGCTCAATTCATCCACGCGGTCGCGCAAAAATGGAGATAGCCTGGCCATTTCTTCGCGCAACGCCGCAAGTCCCCGCTGGCGCACTTCTTCGATTCCTCCTTTCGGAATTACGAACGCGCACTGCCAATATTCCTCGCGATCCAGCATCACCAGGATTTTCCCCGCCTCCACGTGCCCAAACGTTCGCTCCGGATCGCTGTCTCGCCGGCTTATCCGCATCCACAGCACGTCCATCGGCGCGCCCAGATTGACCACTTCCAGCCCCGCCCGTTCGCGAACCACTGAACGCCGCCCGTCCGCGCCAATGGTCAGCTCGGCGCGAACCTCCAGCGCTCCGTTCGGAGTTTTCGCCTGCACTCCCGCCACACGGCCATTTTCCCGAATCAGATCCGTCACTTCGGTCTGCATTCTCAAGTGAAAGGTCGGATAACGCTTGCCTTGTTCGGCAATGAAGTTCAGGAAGTCCCACTGCGGCATCAGCGCGAGGAATTTGCAATGCGTGGGAAGATGAGTGAAGTCCCCAATCGACGCCGTTTCGTTTCCCACCTGGCCCGTGATCTCCCGCAGCTCCTGATGCGGCTGCTTCAGAAATTCGTCCAGAATCCCCAGCTCATACATCACTTCCAGCGTCGACGGGTGAATCGTGTCGCCCCGAAAATCGCGCAAAAAATCTGCGTGCTTTTCGAGCACTTGCACGTCCACTCCCGCCCGCGCCAGCAGAAACCCCAGCATCATCCCCGCGGGCCCTCCACCCGCGATGCAACACTGTGTCTGTATCGTTTCGCTCATCACCGCGATATTACCTGAATACTTTGCGCCCTCTGCACTCCTTCTCTTACTGGCTCGCCGGCGTTCCTGTTACAAAATTCTGGACGTTGCCGTCGCCCGGCATGACTTCAACCAAACCACCGTCGACCGTTTCAGGCGCTCTCTTGACTCACTTCCGCGCTTGGTCTTGCTTCTGTGCCGGGGCTGTACTTAGGAACTAGGTCTTCCGGGTGCCCCAGCCTGTTAACCCTGACGAAGGAAGGGAGCGCTTTCTGCGAAGCCTGCCTGCCGCAGGCTGGGGTGGGGATTCTGCGTTCCGACACTCGCAGCTTCTATTTTCCATTGCGCGCGAAGCGCGCTAAGCTTCCTTCTCCATGCTCTCGCTGCCCGCCGCCATCGTTCCCTTTCTGACGCAGCTTCACTGGCTCCCCATCGTCATCTTCCTCGTCACCTACGTGCTCATCGCCGTCGAGAGCGGCCGCGGCAGCCATCTCGACCGCACCGCCGCCGCATTCTGCGGAGCAGTCGCCATGGTGCTCGTGGGAGTCGTCTCGCTCGACGGTGCGTATCGCGCAGTCAGTTGGGACACGATTATTTTCCTCCTCGGCATCATGATTCTCGTCGCACATTTCCAAATCTCGCATTTTTTCGACTGGATCGCCGTCCACGTCGCCGCCCTCGCACGCACGCGCTTTCAACTCCTCGTGCTGCTCATTTTCACCGCGGGAATCCTCTCCGCGTTTTTCGTCAACGACACCATCTGCCTCATCTTTACGCCCATCGTTCTCGCCATCACCGACCGTTTGCATCTCCCGAAGCTGCCCTATCTTGTCGCGCTGGCCACTTCGTCGAATATTGGCTCGGTCATGTCCGTCACTGGAAATCCGCAGAACGCGCTCGTCGGCGTCACCGCGCATTTCACTTTTCTCGGCTTTTTCTTCCACCTCGCGCCCGTCGCGTTTGTGGGTCTTGTTCTCGACGTTGCCATCCTGGCCGCCTTCTTCCGCCGCCAGCTCGCGGACGCCGCGCCGCTCGAAGGACATCCCGAAACCATTCCCGTAGCGCTGGATCGCACCCTGCTCGTCAAATGCGGAATCGCCGCCGCGCTCGTTCTCGTCCTGTGGACCATGAATTTTTCTTTTCCATTGGCCGCCGCCGCTGTCGGCGCGTTCATGCTCATCATCGGACGCGTGAAATCCGAAAGCATTCATCACCGCATCAATTGGGAGTTGCTTCTTTTCTTCGCCTCGCTCTTCGTCGTAATGCAGGGATTCGAGAATTCCGGAGCGGTCACCTACCTCATTCACTTTTTTGAGCCGGGACTCAACGGCGGCGTCACTTCGCAACTTTTCGCCGTCAGCGGAACGATGCTCGTGCTCTCCAATCTTGTCAGCAACGTGCCCGCCGTGCTGCTCGTCAGGCCGGTCATAGCGACGCTCCCCGACAGCCACTTTGTCTGGCTCGCCGTCGCCAGCACCAGCACGCTCGCGGGCAACGCCACGCCCATCAGCTCCGTCGCGAATTTAATCGTCCTTCAACTCGCGGCGCGACGAACCAAAATCACCTTCTGGGAATTTGTGCGCGTCGGCCTCGTTGTCACCGTAGTCACAACGCTCGCCGCCATCGCCATCCTCGCACTCGAAGCCCATCTTTTCCCGCAGCCCTGAAAATCGCGCCACAAAAACAAAAACGCGGCGCGAATAGGATTCACGCCGCGTCTGCCTGCATTGTCATTCCGAGCGGATGCGACCAGCATCAGCGAGCCTGCCTGCCGAAGGCAGGGAATCTGCTTTATTTTTCGTTAAGTCTCCCGCGCCGCGTTACTTCTTCGCGTGCGAGAAATTCTGATTGATCTGCTCCCAGTTGACCACGCTCCACCACGCCTCAATGTATTCCGGCCGGCGGTTTTGGTATTTCAAATAATAGGCGTGCTCCCAAACGTCGATGCCCATCACCGGTTTTGCCCCGCTCATCAGCGGATTGTCTTGATTCGGCGTCGACTCGATTCCCAGCTTGCCGCCCTTAACCTGCAACCACGCCCAGCCCGAGCCAAAGCGCTTCGTCGCCGCCTCGTTGAATTTCGCCTTGAACTCGTTAAAACTCCCGAACGTCGACTTGATCGCCTCCGCGATTTCGCCCTTCGGCTCGCCTCCTCCGCCCTTCTTCATGATTTTCCAGAAGAGCGAATGGTTCGCGTGCCCGCCGCCATTGTTACGCACGGCAGTGCGGATATTTTCCGGCACCGAATCAATTTTGCTGATCAGCGCCTCCACCGACAGCTTGGACAGATCGGCGTGGCCTTCCAGCGCGGCGTTCAAATTCTTGACGTACGCGCCGTGGTGCTTGTCGTGATGGATTTCCATGGTCTTCGCGTCGATATACGGCTCGAGCGCGTCGAATGCGTAGGGCAGCGGCGGCAATGTATACGGAGCAGCCTGCGCGGTTCCTTGAGCTTCTGTCATTTCTTTCCTCCTCAAATTGCTTTCGTGCCCCATAATTATACCCCTGCCGCCCGCTGCGGCGTAAAGTACGGAATTCACCGGCAGTGGGGTCAGTTTGAATTTTCTTGATCGTGACACAAGGGGTCAAAATTCAAACTGACCGATTACCGCATGTCCCGACACACGAGCAGCAAAAAAAGGAGCGCCGATGCCCACCACCGCCCATCTTGAAAAGCACTTCACCGCCACGGCCGCGGTTCGCGACATCGTCATCGGCATGGCCGACGGCTTGACCGTTCCCTTCGCGCTCGCCGCGGGACTCACTGGCGCCATCGCGTCCACGCGCATCGTCGTCACCGCGGGACTCGCCGAAATCGTCGCCGGCTCCATCGCCATGGGACTCGGCGGCTATCTCGCGGCCAAGACTGACTCCGAGCATTACGCTTCTGAGCGCCGCCGCGAAATCGAAGAAACCGTCGAGATCCCCGACCAGGAGCAGGAAGAAGTCGCCAAAGTCTTTCGCGGCTACGGCCTCGCCGAAGAGCATCTCCGCCCCGTCGTCAACGCCATCTCCTCCGACCAAAAGCGCTGGGTCGACTTCATGATGCGCTTCGAGTTGGGCCTCGAGGAACCCGAGCCTTCCCGCGCGGGACGCAGCGCCGGCACCATCGCCGCGTCCTACATCGTCGGCGGACTGATTCCGCTCGCTCCTTACATGCTCGTGGACCGGATTTTTTCCGCGTTGTCGGTTTCCGTCGGCGTCACGCTCCTGGCGCTCCTGATTTTCGGCTTCATCAAAGCGCGTTTCACCGACGTCGCTCCCTGGCGCGGCGCCCTGCAAACCGCCTTCGTCGGAGGCCTCGCCGCCGCCGCCGCCTTCTTCCTCGCCCACCTCGTCAACCTGCGCTGACCCCCGTTTTTATTTGTCATCCCGAACCCGGTCGCCGGCATTGGGCGACCGGTGTGAGGGACCTGCTTTTGCCTTTACTCGCCACTAGTCACTTGCCACTGCATGTTCCCCCTCGATACCACTTGATCAATGCCCCGATTTGATCAACGATCCGGATCCGTCACCTAAAATGACCCGCGTCGCAAATCCATCGTCGCCCGCAACCGATTCGACATCGCCATCGCCGGCTCCCGTTTTTCACGACCCGCGCCATCACATCAAAATCTACCAGGGTGACTGCCTCGAAATCCTCTCCGCGCTTCCCGCCGATTGCGTCGACTTAATCTTCGCCGACCCGCCCTACTTCCTCTCCAACGGCGGCATCACCTGCCACGCCGGCAAAATGGTCAGCGTCAACAAAGGCGAATGGGACCGCTCCCGCGGCGCCGCTGAAAATCATGAATTCAATCGCGCCTGGCTCGCCGCCTGCCAGCGCGTCCTCAAGCCCGACGGCTCCATTTGGGTCAGCGGCACCAGCCACGTGATTCACTCCGTCGGCTTCGCCATGCAGCAGCTCGGTTTCAAGCTTCTCAACGACATTTCCTGGGTCAAGCCCAATCCTCCTCCCAATCTCTCCTGCCGCTATTTCACTCATGCCACCGAAACCATCATCTGGGCGGCCAAAAGCAAGAAGTCCCGCCACAAATTCAATTACAAATTGATGAAGCAGATCAACGCCGGCCGCCAGATGAAATCTGTCTGGACCATCCCTCCTCCCGAGCCTTGGGAGAAAAAATTCGGCAAGCATCCCGCGCAAAAGCCCCTCGCTCTTCTCGAACGCATCCTCCTCGCCTCCTCTTCCGAAGGCGACCTCGTCCTCGACCCCTTCCTCGGCTCCGGCACCTCCGCCCTCGCCGCGTTTCGCCTCTCGCGCCGCAGCATCGGCATCGAAGCCGAATCCATCTCGCTCGACTTAACTCTTCAGCGCCTCTGTTCCGATTTGGTGCAGGTCGGTATTTCCATCGCTTGCATCCAGTTTTCCCTTGATCTGTTTCCCGATCCTATGGATCGATCAAATAACACAAATATGAGCGGCCCCATCAGCGCGAAACTCGTTCGTCGCGAACGCCACTACTATTTCGTCGGCTCCTCGCGCCGCGAAGTCATCTACTCCGCCCCCGCCGACTCCCTCGAAGACGCCTGGGCAAAATTCACCTCCAGCGCTCAATCATCCGCGCAAATTATTTTCGTTATCAAAACCGAAACAGAGATTTATCTGAACAGCGGAACATGATCTAATCCCCGCGTGCAACTCGAACTTCCGCGCGCGGGCCTCGAAAAATACAAAAGCAATGCACAACGCGCCCGCATCGCCACAGAAGCATGGGGAACAGAAAATCTGTACTGTCTAAATTGTGATTCCGACGAGCTTTCCTGCGCTCCGCCAAACACCGCAGCCTTCGATTTCATCTGTCCCGACTGCGAATCTTCATTCCAACTCAAAGCCCAATCGCATTCGTTCGGCAGCAAAATCGTCGACGCCGCCTACGCGACGATGCTTCAAAAAATCCGCGAGGACAAAACTCCGAATCTCATCGCGCTTCATTACGAACTCACAAACTGGAAAGTCCAAAACGCCTTTCTCGTCCCTCATTTCGCATTCTCGATTTCCGCAATCGAAAAACGTAGACCACTCGCCGCGACGGCCCGTCGTCACGGATGGACCGGCTGCAACATCCTCCTCACCGAAATTCCGCCCGACGCTCGCATTCCTCTTGTTGTTAACGGCGAACCCGCAAATCCTAAATCCGCGCGCAAACAATACGCCCGCGTCCGCCCGCTCGCGAAACTCCGCCCCGAAGTGCGCGGCTGGACTCTCGACGTCCTCAACCTTGTCCGCTCACTTCACAAACAAACTTTCACCCTCGCCGACGCCTACACTCTCGAACCCCACCTCGCCTCGCTCCACCCCTCGAACCGCCACATCCGCGACAAAATCCGCCAGCAACTCCAAATCCTCCGCGACCTCGGCCTCCTCCATTTCCTCTCCCCCGGCCACTACCACCTGCGTTAGCGCCGCGTGCCGCCTCCGGCCCTGTAGGGCCCGATCGGCGTTATCGGGCCGTGCCGTCCGCAGGACGGCATTTATCTCTATGATTATTGTTCAGCAAAACCTTCGGGCCGATAACTCCGATCGGCCCCTACAAACACGCACACCTCCCCGTCGGTGCAAGGACGAGGCGGAATTAGCCAACCCGGAGCCCGGGCGGCATTGGCGAAAACTTTTCGTTAAGGTATCCTCTTGGCCCATGATTGTTTGCCTATGATTGATTTGAATTACTTTCGCGAGCACCTCGACGAAATCGAGCGCATGTTGCGCAACCGCAACGCGCGTCTCGACCTCGACGCCTTCCGCAAACTCGACGCCGAGCGCCGCCAGCGCATCACCTCCGTCGAGCGCCTGAAGGCCGAGCGCAACACGGGCAGCGAGGAAGTCGGCCGGCTGAAAAAGTCCGGTCAGGACGCGGCCGCGCTCATGTCGCGCATGAAGCAAATCGCCGACGAAATCAAATCCGAAGACGAAAAAATCGCCGCGCTCGACGAAAAGCTCCGCGACTTCATGCTCTCCGTCCCGAATATTCCGCACAGCTCGGTTCCCGTTGGCAGCAGCGCGGAAGGCAACGTCGAAGTCCGCCGCTGGGGCGCGCCGCCAAAATTCGATTTCGCGCCCAAACCTCATTGGGAATTGGGCGAAGCAGCGGGCATTTTGGATCTCGAGCGCGCGGTGAAAATCGCCGGTGCGCGTTTCGCTCTCTATCGCGGCGCCGGCGCGCGTCTCGAACGCGCCCTCGCCAATTTTTTCCTCGACGTGCACACGCGCGAACAGGGTTACACCGAAGTGCTGCCGCCCTTCATCGTCAACACAGCGTCGCTGATCGCCGATGGCAAGCTCCCGAAATTCGCCGGAGACATGTTCCATCTGGAAAACACCGACCTGTGGCTCACCACCACCGCGGAAACGGAATTGACCAATCTTTATCGCGACGAAACGCTCGACGATGCTTTGCTCCCCATTAAAGTTTGCGCCTGGACCGCCTGCTTCCGCTCCGAAGCGGGCGCGGCCGGAAAAGACACGCGCGGCATCAAGCGCCAGCACCAATTTCAAAAAGTCGAGATGTTCCAGTTCACGCGACCCGAGGAAAGTTACGGCGAACTCGAAAAAATGGTGCGCGACGCGGAAGATTTATTGCAGCAGCTCGGCCTGCACTATCGCGTGATGCAGCTTTGCACCGGCGACATGGGATTCGCTTCCTCGAAAACGTACGACATCGAAGTCTGGGTGCCGTCGTCAAAGGAATTCATGGAAATTTCGAGCTGCTCGAATTGCGAGGCCTTTCAGGCCCGCCGCGCCGGCATTCGCTACAAGCCAAAGGGCGGCGCCAAAAATCCCAAGTCCGAATTCGTCCACACGCTCAACGGCTCCGGCCTGCCGACCGGCCGCACATGGATCGCCATCGTCGAAAATTTTCAGCAAGCCGACGGCTCCATCGTTATTCCCGAAGTCCTGCGCCGCTACATGGGCGAGGATCGCATCCCCGCGCGCGGTTAAATTACAAAATGCGCGCAAAATAAAAAGCGCGGCGTCTCTCGAATTGCAAATCAACTCGATGCGCGCCGCGCCTTGGAAAAAGCTACCGCGAAATTTACATCCCCGATGCTTTGATGCTGTCCACCTTGATCGAGCCGTCCTTGCCCATTTCGCCCGTCAGCGAAACTTCGCTGCCGATGTTGGCGTCGGTGACGGCGTTCTGGTTCGAAATCGGATAGACTTTCTGCGTCTTGGTATTCACGAACACGTACGTGGCGCCCTTTTCCTTGATGCACTTTGCGGTGCATTCTTTCGCACCGGCATTTGCGCCCTTCACTCCGCACGCGCTATCGCTGATCCAGCCCGTCCACGTATGCGACTTCGCATTCGCGGTCGTGGCCAGGCCGAAAGCAAACAGCATCGCGGCGGCTAGGCCGAGAACGTTCGACAGCTTCTTCATGTGATCCTCCCTGTGAATTGTGGGGTTATTGCTGGGCTTCCGCCGGCTGTCATCCCCGCCAACGGTGCTCCCTGCGTCGCTAGGAGTACGCGGGACCGGTGGGTTTGGATGCCGGAGAATGGGTCTAAGGTCATCCCTAATTCTAACCTAATGCGCTCACTAAAGGGTACCAACGAGCACCTTCGGGCCCGTCGGCGCCCGCTTGCCGCCCTTTGGTTCCACTGTGACGCAGAACCATTTGCAATCCATCCCCGTCGGCACTTTCGCCATCGGCATTTGGCCGTTGTGCGCCGCAGCGGGCATGAACACGCCAGCGCTTACGGGATTGCCCGTCATCGGGACGGCCCACATCTGATAGACCTTGTTAGGCGGCGGCTCGGGCAAGTCGGCGGTGTAGCACATCATTCCCATGCGCGGATTGTATTTCACGTAGCCCCACGCTTTCGGCATCGCGGGCGTGGCGGCAAGCTTCACGGTCACGGTGTCCTGTGCCGCCAGCACATTAACGAGCGCCTGTGCATGCTGCGTTTGCGCTTGATAAGTTCGCGTGGCTTGCTGAATCTGCTGCAATTGCTGATCCAGATGGCGGTCGCTGATCCACAGAAAAATCGTGGCGATGGCAAGCACCACAGCCGCGGGCGCCCAAATCGTGTTCCACCAAGGCGCGGACGGCCGCGTTTCGCGAACTCGCACGGGCGCAATGGTTGAAGATTTTTCCGCGCGCACTTTTTCGAGCAGCCGCTGCTTCACAACCGTCGGCGGATTTTGCTCTGGCGCAGCGAGAGCAAGCAGCGCGATGCGGCCGCGCGCTTCCGCGAGTTTTCGCGCGCATTCCGGGCACGAATCGGCGTGCGCCTGGATCGACGCCGACTCTTCGCTGGGGAATACGCCGAGCGCGAAAAGCTCGAATTCTTCTGCGCGAATTGGATGATCGTTCGTCACGCGAGCGCCCGTTTCAAAATTTCCACCGCGGAGCGAATCCGCGTTTTCACCGTGCCCAGTGGCGTCGCCAGATGCTCGGCAATTTCACTGTGTGTCATGCCCTCGAAGTACGCGAGTTCGATGGCCTCGCGCTGGCCATCCGGCATGCCGCTGAGAATCGTTTTCACGCGGCCGAGCAATTGATTTTGCGCCGCGCTGGTTTCCAGATTGCACGGCAGCACGACGCTGTTCTCGGTAAGCTCGTCACCGTCGCGGTTGCTCCTGCGCCGCAAACGCGAAATGGATCGGTTGCGCGCGGCAACCAGAAGCCATCCGGGCAGGGAACCGCGTGCGGGATCGAATTTTTCCGCCGTGCGCCAGACCTGGTAGAAGAGATCTTGCAAGACTTCCTCGGCTGCCCCTGAATCGCGAAGTATGCGCATGGCCTCCGCAAACACCAAGCCGCTGTATCGGTCGTAGAGAGCAGCGAGCGCTGATTCGTCCTTTTGGACGACCCGCTCGAGCAGCGACCAATCCGAATCGTTTTGCTGTTCAGCGCGTTGCGCTCGACTCACTTTCCCTCAGCCGCTCTTATTGGAATTACGCCGTTCGCGGTGCAACCGGATGTTATTAACAATGGGCCGTTTTTCACAACTCTCAGGAGCAAGACGACGCGCAACAGGGTAGCTTCCGGCAGCGCAGGGGTCAAATTGAGTTTGCGAATCGAACTCATAAAGGAGGCCTAATACGCTGTTTTTGCCAAGAATCGCCCATAACTGGCCTGTTTCTGCTGACTTACGAGAAAACCGTCAAGCTAAACCCTTTGGATTCTGCAGTTTTAGTACCTGCACAAAATCTGACGATTTTGCCCGCTTTCAATTGACTGCCCAGGGCGGGTTGAATAAACTTCCAGCCGGAACCTACTTACAATACATGCCATAGAGTTCACGCCCCAAGGGCAGTGGGAGTGGACAGAAAACGGCAGGCATCGTTGAAGTTTCTTGGACGGATTTTTCGCTACCTTATGTGGTTCATCGTCACTGCGGGAATCGCCTGGGTAATGAAGAAGGCCGTTGACAGGGCGTCTCGAACGCACGTTTATGACGGGCGTGAACCTGCGTGCGTTCCACCGCGAGCGACCGCGAAGGAACTTTTCCGCGATCCAGTTTGCGGCACGTATGTGGCGGAAGATATTTCTTATCTTTACGAACAAGACAAACAGACGTTGCATTTCTGTTCGCGCGATTGCATGGAACATTATCAACGCGATCTTCAACATGCTGGCGGTCGCGCGAACCGGCTCGCAGCCGGAGCATAACAGCAGCCTAGGAGGAACGACCGAATGGCCCTAAGCGCCAAAGCGGTTCCCCAAACGATTCCGCGGATTGCGCCGCGCGAAGACCTGAATATTTTCCGCATTTCGCAAATCCAGTTTGATATCGCGGCGGAGCATTTGAAGCTCGATGCGGGCTTGCGGCAAGTATTGCGCACGCCGAAACGCGTGATGGAAGTGTCGGTGCCGACGAAGATGGACAATGGGCAGGTGAAAGTTTTTAGCGGCTACCGTGTCCAGCACAACATCGCGCGCGGCCCCGCGAAGGGCGGCGTTCGTTATCATCCCGGAGTAACCCTCGACGAAGTAAAAGCGCTGGCCATGTGGATGACGTGGAAAACCGCGGCGGTGAATATTCCGTTCGGCGGCGCGAAGGGCGGAATCATTTGCGACCCGAAGCGCATGAGCAAATCGGAATTAGAACGCATGACGCGGCGTTACACCTCGGAAATCCTGCCCATCATCGGACCCGCGCGCGACATTCCCGCGCCGGACGTTTACACGGACTCGCAGACGATGGCCTGGATGATGGACACGTACTCGATGGTCGTGGGCTATTCGTCGCTCGGCTCGGTAACCGGCAAGCCAGTGGCGCTGGGCGGTTCGGAAGGACGCAATGAAGCGACGGCGCGCGGATGTTTATTTGTGACGGAAGAGGCGTGCAAAGTTAAAAAAATGAACTTTCGCGGCGCCACCGTGGCAATTCAAGGATTCGGAAACGCGGGCTCCATTGCGGCGCGGCTGTTCACGGAGAAAAAAGCGAAAGTAATCGCCATCAGCGATTCGCGCGGCGGCGTTTACAATACGCGCGGGATCGATCCCTACAAAGCCGCGCGTTATAAAGAACGTTCAGGGACCGTGGTGGGCATGCCGGGGACTTCGCGCATCTCGAATGACGATTTGCTGACGATGAAGTGCGACATTTTGATTCCCGCGGCGCTTGAAAACGTGATCACGCTGAACAACGCCGATCAAATCAAGGCGAAAATTATCGCCGAGGCGGCCAACGGTCCCACTACTCCTCATGCGGATGAAGCGCTGGCGAAGCGCGGCGTCATGGTGCTGCCGGACATTCTGGCGAATTCAGGCGGCGTGACGACGAGCTACTTCGAATGGGTGCAGGATTTGCAGAACTTCTTCTGGACGGAAGCGGAAGTGAACGCCAAACTCGAAACAGTGATGAAACGCGCGTTCCACGAAGTGCACGACAATGCGCGCAAGCATCACGTCCACATGCGCACGGCTGCGTACATTTTGGCGGTCGGCCGCGTCGCGGACGCCACCGTCGTCCGCGGCCTCTTCCCGTAGTTCTGCTTGCCGTCGGCCAGAGCCCCTATTCCTTTACACTCTTGGAATGAAGTGCCTCGCGAAACCAGTGCGGGCGAGGACTGTGCGCGCGGGATGTTATAATTCTGGAGGTCACAAACGCGATGATGGATGCACGATTGACGGGACGATGACACGAGCGGAGACGCGAACGGCGACGGTGGAAGGCGCGAGCCAAACTGCGCCTGAAGTGCGCGCGCGCTACGAGAGCGTGATTGGGCTCGAAGTGCACGTGCAGCTTGCCACGAAGACGAAGGCATTCTGTGCGTGCTCCACGCGCTTTGGCGATCCGCCGAATACGAATACCTGCCCGGTGTGTTTGGGGCTGCCGGGAGCGTTGCCGGTGCTGAACAAACGGGCGCTCGAATTGGCGACGCGCGCGGCGTTGGCGCTGCATTGCACTGTGCAGGAGCGCTCGCGGTTCGCGCGGAAAAATTATTTTTATCCGGATCTGGCCAAGGGTTATCAAATTTCGCAATTCGAGCTGCCCCTGGCCATGGGCGGCTGGCTCGAAATCGAATCGGGCGCGTCGAAAAAGCGTGCCGGCATCACGCGCGTGCACATGGAAGAAGACGCGGCAAAGAATCTTCACGAAGGATTTGCAGACGCGGACCGCTACAGCCACATCGATTTCAATCGCGCCGGCGTGCCGCTGATCGAAATTGTCGGCGAGCCGGATTTGCGCGCGCCGGAAGAAGCGTACGCCTACCTCACCAACTTGAAGCAGGCGCTTGAATACACGTCGGTGAGCGATTGCAACATGGAAGAGGGTTCGCTGCGGTGTGATGCGAATGTGAGTGTGCGTTTACGCGGCGCGGAGAAATTCGGCACGAAAGTGGAAGTGAAGAATCTGAATTCTTTCCGCTACCTGCAGCACGCGCTCGAATACGAAATCGAACGGCAGATTGGCGCGCTGGAAGCGGGCGAGACGATCGCGCAGGAGACGCGGCTGTGGAACGTTGCCGCGGGCCGCACGGAATCCATGCGCTCGAAGGAATTTGCGCACGACTACCGTTATTTTCCGGAGCCGGATTTGTTGCCCGTGCGCATCGACGAAAGCTGGAAAGAAGAAATTCAGCGCGCCATGCCGGAACTGCCGGATGCCAAACGCGCGCGGTTCGCCGCGCAGTACGCCATCACGGCCTATGATGCTGGAGTTTTGACCGCGACTGCGGCTCTCGCCGACTATTTCGAAGCTGCGGTTCGCGCGGGCGCGGCGCCGAAAATCGCCGCCAACTGGATGCAAACGGAATTGCTCCGGCGGCTGAATGACGCGGCGGAAGATATTTCGGGATCGCCAGTGACGCCTGAAGCGCTCTCCGAACTTCTCCACGGAATCGAAACCGGCGAAATTACAGCCGCGATCGGGAAGCGCGTTTTCGCGACAATGTTCGAGACGGGAAAACCCGCGGCCGAGATTATCGTATCGGAGGGATTGTCGCCGATCAACGACGCGGAAAGCGTCGAGAAGATTTGCAGAGAAGTACTCAATAAGAATCCTGACAACGTGGCGAAGTATCGCGCGGGAAATGAAGGCGTATTCAAGTTTTTCGTCGGACAAGTGATGCGCGAGACGCGCGGGCGAGCGAATCCGCAGACAATCAACGATATTCTGAAGCGACTGCTGCAACAATCGTAGGAATTCGAATGAGCGACATACTTAAAGTCGGCGAGCGGGCTCCGGAATTCAATTTGCCGGCCGATGACGGAAAGCAAGTGACGCTCGCGGATTTCCGCGGCAAAAACGTGGTCCTCTTCTTTTTTCCCAAGGCGCTCACGCCCGGTTGAACGAATGAAGCGTCCGAGTTTCGCGACGCCAAGAAGAAATTCGAGAAGTTGAACACGGTGATTCTGGGATGCAGCGCGGATTCCGTGGAGCAGCAGGCGAAATTCAAGGCCAAGTACAATTTGAATTTCCCGCTGCTTGCGGATACGAACTTCGACGCAATCGAAGTCTACGGCGCACGGCGAATGAAAAGCTTTCTCGGCAAGTCCTTTCTCGGAATCGTGCGCATGTCCTACTGGATTGGGCCCGACGCGACAATTCGCCATGTGTGGGAGAAGGCCAACGCGAAGGGCCACGCCGCAGAAGTGCTGCAGGAAATCGCGACGCAGTAAGTTTCCGGCGTCGCGCCAGCGCAGCCGGGAAACGCAATCCGAACATCAATGCCCCGCCATTTTCCTGGGCGGGCGTGAGTGCACTCGCAGGCTGGCCTTCAATTGAAAGCTGAAAACTGTCGCGGGCTCGAAGCTGATGTCTTTTTTCTCAGCCGCGGCTGTTTTGTCGGCGCCAGCGCCTACCGCTCCGCCACTTGCCGCTCCGTCGGCTGCACTGTTATCGGAATTTTTCTCCGGTTTACCGTCTTCGCCGGCAAGACTCGCGGAAACGGGATAGGCGCGGCCGCCAACCGTGAGTGCGTCGAGCCGCAACAGGAGTTTGGCGGGAACCGAGGATTGCCCCGACGCAGCACTTTCCGTGACGTAAACCGCGGCGGGCGAGCCGCGCGGAATCAAGACTTTGCCGTGAATCACTACATCCTGAGCAACAGTCGCTTTCACTTTTTCGTTGGCGGCGGTCTTCGAATTGACCGATTGCTCAAGACGAATCATCACTGCGGTTCCGGCTGGAACGATTTCCTGAGCATACAGAGGCGCGGCGGCTAAAATTATTAAAGCGGATAAAACGGGCACAGCAAGAAAGCTTCGCACGAGGATCTCCTTGGGGCGCATCAAGGGCAGGGAATCCAGTGTACCAGAACTTCGACGCACCCGTTAGAGTGAAACCGTGAAATCGCCGGCGTGCTCCTCGACGAGCATGTTGTCGATCAGACGCGTGGAACCAATGCGGACGGCGATGAGAATCAGACAATTACCGCGAAGAAAATTAATTGGCTCGAAGGAATCGGCGTCCACGATTTCCGCGTAGTCGAGTTTCGCCGCGCGTTCGGTTGCGGCGGTTGAGCGCAGAACATCGAGCAGCGACGAAGTGTCACGCGCGCCCGCAGCGATTTTGCGGCGGACAGCATCGAGAGATTGAAAAAGAATTTGCGCAGCGCGACGGTTGTCATTTTTCAGATACGCGTTTCGCGAAGACATGGCCAGGCCGTCGGGCTCGCGCAGAATCGGGCACACGACAATTTCGGAATCCAGATCCAGGTCCGCGCACATCTGGCGGATGATGCGCGCCTGTTGCGCGTCTTTGCGTCCGAAATAGGCAAAGCGCGGGCGCACGATTTCAAAAAGTTTCAGAACCACCGTGGTGACGCCCTGAAAATGGCCGGGGCGAATGCGGCCCTCGACTTTCTCGCTCAACCCTTCGACATGAACGCTCGTGCGAAAATCGCGCGGGTAAATCTCCGCCGCTTCGGGAACAAAAAGATAATCGACATGGAGATTTTCCAAAAGCGCGCGGTCTTTTTCAAAATCGCGCGGATATTTCTGGAAATCCTCCGCGGGCCCGAACTGTTTTGGGTTGACGAAGATCGAGACCACGACTGGTGAGCATCGTTCACGCGCGGCACGCACCAAAGAAAGATGGCCTTCATGCAAAGCGCCCATGGTGGGAACAAGGCCGATCGCGCGGCCCGCTGCCTCCGCCTGACGCGACGTCTGCTTCATCCATTCGACAGTGCGGATGATCTCCATATTAGCGATTCTTGTTGAAGGCGGCGTCATGCGTCAATTATGCGGCTGGCCGGATTGCTCGCGATAGAAGGCAATCATGTCCGTGGCCAGCGGAGTGGCGCCCAACTGGCGAAGCATGGGGGTGATTTGGCAGCGATGATATGTGCCGTGATTGACGAGATGCTGAAGCATTTGCCACATCGGATTCGAAAACGCATGGCCTTTGGTGTTGCGATACGTGACGACGCGTTCGAGATCGGGCGCGGAGAGTGTGCGCACAAATTTCCGCAAATCATTCTCGATTTCCTGCCAGCCGGCGCGAATGGAGGCGAGATCGGAAAATTCGCCGGATGGAGGGCCGGTGGGAGAGCGCCCTAACCAGCGCTCGAGCCAGAGCCATTCCGCGAACATGATGTGCGCGAGAGTGTCGCGTACGGACGGATAGCTCGAGCCGAGATTGCGCGTGAATTGAGCCGGCGCGAGCGGCGCGCAAGCCTCGAGGACGCGGCGGTTGGCCCATGTGTTGTAGTCGTAAAGAAGATGAACGTCGTCGACGGTAATTGTTCACCTCAATGGATTTGAGTTTTGCGCGGCTCCGCGGGCCATTGCTGCGCGTGAAACGATTCCGCGTCGGAGGGGAAGCGGCCGTTGCGGACGTCGTCGCAATACTCGCGGGCGGCGCGGGAAATTTGTTCGCCGAGATTGACGTACTGGCGCGCGAACTTCGGCGTGCCGTTGACGCTCAAGCCGACGAGATCGTGGAAAACAAGAACCTGGCCGTCGCAATCGGGGCCGGCGCCGATACCGATGGTCGGGATGCGAAGTTCCTGCGTGATGCGAGCGGCGAGTTCGCGCGGCACGGATTCGAGGACGACGGAAAAAGCACCCGCGGCTTCGACGGCGCGCGCATCGCGCATCAGACGTTCGGCGGACTCGACCGATTTTCCCTGAACGCGAAAGCCGCCGAGCTCGAGAACGGACTGCGGCGTGAGGCCGATGTGCGCCATCACGGGGATTTCCGATTCGACCAGGCGCGCAATCGCTTCCATGCGTTTTTCGCCGCCTTCGAGTTTGACCGCTTCGGCGCCGTCTTTCACAAGGCGCAGCGCGTGGCGAACTGTTTCCTCGGGCGAAACGTGAAATGTGCCGAAGGGCATGTCCGCGACGATGAGAGCGCGACTGGCTCCGCGACGGACGGCGCGAACGTGGTGCAGCATTTCGTCGAGCGTGACGGGAAGCGTGTTGTCGTAGCCGAGGACCACCATGCCGAGCGAATCGCCGACGAGAAGAATGTCGACGCCAGCTTCGTCGAGAAGACGCGCGGTGGGATAGTCGTACGCAGTGAGGCAGGTGATGCGCTGCGTTTGATTTTCGAATTCGCCTACGGGAAATTTGCGCTGAAGAATATCTGGTACGGTGATTTTACCGTTGCCCGTGCGGGAAGTGACGCTCATGTTGACCTCCGGTGCCGCCCCCATGGAGGGGTGCAGCCCAACAACATCAACAGAGGGATTATAGCAGAAAATGCAGCGGCCGAGGATGGGGCTGCAAGCGAGGCATTCTTAGTGGCGTTTTTCTATGGTGTTATTCCGAGGACCCAGCTTCTGTAGCGCACACCTATACCTCTCAGGCCCTTTCGGGCGCTTCACCCGCGCGAAGTATTTGGTTTCGTTGCAGTGGCCGGACCGAGGCGAACCCAGCCGCGCTTCATTTCGCTACGTTCTGGCTATTCGTCCTTGACCGTCTCTACTATTTCTCTGTATCTTTTACTGTACTGAAATGCGCACAACCGAGGGAGTGACAGCTTGAAAAGCGCGCCGCTCTTCGTCTCCGCAGCAACTAAGGAACTCCAGAACAAGACCTCTCAAAGGGAAACGGATAACGCCATCGGACAATGGGTCAACAAGGTGCATTTTGGGGACTGCCTCGCGTTAATGGGCAAGATGCCTGCCGATTCTGTCGGACTTATCGTCACTAGTCCGCCGTACAACCTCAGAAACAGTACGGGAAACGGCATGAAGGACGGGCGCGGCGGGAAATGGGCCAACGCCCAGCTAATCAACGGGTACAAGACACACGACGACGCAATGCCTCATCCGGAATATGTCGATTGGCAGAGGAAGTGTCTGACAGCCATGATGCGGGTACTCCGAAGCGACGGCGCAATCTTTTACAATCACAAGTGGCGTGTCCAAGCCGGCCTCCTCCAAGATCGGTCAGACATTGTGCAAGGATTTCCAGTGCGTCAAATCATCATTTGGCAGCGGAGCGGGGGCATTAATTTCAATGCAGGATATTTCCTGCCCACATACGAAGTCATTTATCTGATTTGCAAACCAAATTTTAAATTAGCTCCGAAAGCGAATGCGTTCGGCGACGTCTGGAATATCCCACAAGAAGCGGACACACCACACCCGGCTCCATTCCCTGTAGAGCTAGCTCAACGTTGCATCCAATCCACAACCGCTGAGGTTGTTCTCGATCCCTTCATCGGCTCGGGCTCAACGGCAATCGCTGCCGAGGTATGCAAGAGAAAATGGATTGGATTTGAAATATCAGGAGACTATTGCAAGATTGCGCGAGAACGCATCGAGGAAGCACGAAAATACATCGGCGCTTGAGAGGCCTTCTGGCATGTCGGATTGGTCTGAGGATGAGATTATTCTAGCGATAGAATTTTATTACTGTTGCCCAGAACGCACACACACCGATTCCCACACCACATGTCAACAGGTCGCGACAATGCTTGGAAGGACCCCAGGCGCACTGGACCGCATTATTAGAAACATTAAGTACGTCGATAGCGGAGGCACGGGACTTGAACATGCCTCGGCCCTGATCTATAAGTTAGTTGAAAAGTACAAGCATGAACACCCCGCCCTGAAGTCGAGAGCTGCGGATATTCGGGCCAAGAACGGCTGGCCACCACTCGATTGTGGGGCCTGAATGGCTCGAACCCTACCCCCCTCAAACAAAAAAGAACTATTCTCCCGTCTCCTCGAAATATGCCAACGCGGCTGGTGCACGATGCCCGCCACAGCAAGGTCCGCCGGGACCGGTGGTCCCGGCAATTGCCTTGAAGACCTCCTTGGCCTCAATGTTGGAAATCAAGACATCGCGGACGCAATTGGATGGGAAGTCAAATATTATACGTCCTCCACACACCTAATTACGTTGTTCCACAAAGAGGCGCGCCCGGACAATATCATGCGTTACATGGTGCGAAGATGGGGCTGGAAAGACAAACACGGCCGAATGAGCTTTCGGCACACTATTGCTGGAAGATCAGAGAAATTCAAAGTCGAGACGGACGGAAATCAAATACTGGTCCGTCCATTGAAAGGGGACGGACCGACGCCCTACTGGACGCATGACGATCTGCTGAACATTGCTGGAGGCAAGTTGCGCCGGTTAGCACTGGTGAAAGGCGAGCGAGACGGCAACCGCGTGCGTTTTCTTCACGCAGACTGCTTTGAAAATCTCCACCTGCAGTTCCTCATCTACGAAATGGTACGCGGTACGATTGCCATCGATTTTGATGCTCGAGAGGCAAGCGCCGGGAGCGGAGGCTTGCGGAACCACGGCACGAAATTCAGAGTCCCGCCAGATGAGATATGTAGGCTCTACATGAAAAAAGAACGGCTTAGCTAAGCTCTGAAACTCGCAAAATTCTGTTGACCACTAAGTTAACTTATGCTATACGTACTCCGTATGGTCAGCGTATCCAACTCCGCATCCCTCCTCTTCCCGCGAGGCCCCCGGTGGGGTCTCCGTCGACCCTAGCCAGCCCTCCGGTCTTACCCAGCCTTCCCCTTACCTCCGCATCCGCAATCCTAATCGAGTTTATATGGGAAATTAGAACCTGCGCTAACTCCAAAAGAATCAGCCGCGAGTTCATTTCTAATCGAGTTTTGTCGCCGTTTTTTTTGCATGAGTGTCCGTTTCCGGTCAAAGACAGAAGCCAAAGAGCAAAAGCCGCAGACGTTCACAAACCGAACATCTGCGCTACAGGGCAGGCTGGTTCGGGATGCGAAGATAAAGCAGATCCCTCGCCGAAAGCGCTTCGGGATGACAACGAAGGATATGTCGCGGCAGGCGGGCTATTCGGGCTGGGTCACGGGGGCGGGGAGTTCGGGCTTTTGGGGTTCTACGCCGCGCCAGCCTACGGGGCGGCCCTGCACGGCTTCCTTGAGAGCGCGGAAGAGGACAACGTACATCATCTGGCGGTAGTAGAAGCGCTGGATGAGGAGAGGCGCGAGAAGGGACCAGTCTTCGTTTTTTTCGAGGGCAAACGCGATGACGCAGGTGAGCAAGTCGATGAGCATGAAAGCGGCAAAGAAAATGAGGGAGCGAATGACGTCGTCGCTGGTCCAGAGCGCGGGGAGATGCGTGAAGTGGAACTGCGCGAGTCCCCATAGAAGAATCGAAAACAGGAAAAGAAAATCGATAATGGGCGAGACAAGTGGCAGCAAAATTTGGAAAAGGAAAACGTTGGGCAGAGTGATCCAGCCGAGGGTGCCGTAGCGCGGCCGGCCAATGGCGTCGCGATGTTTCCAGACGGCCTGCAGTGTGCCGAAGGTCCAGCGAAAACGCTGGCGAATCAGACTCTCGACCGTGTCGGGAACTTCGGTGTGGCCGATGGCGTCTTCGTCGTAGAGAATTTTCCAGCCGTGGCGGCGGATGGTGAGAGTGAGGTCGGTGTCTTCGGCGACGGTGTCTCCGGCGAAGCCGCCACAGGCGCGCATGACTTTCGCACGCCAGGCTCCCACCGCTCCGGGAACGACGGGAATGCAATTCAGCAAATCGAAAGCGCGCTTTTCGAGATTTTGGCTGGTGATGTATTCAAGGGCCTGCCAACGCGTGAGCCAGCGATTGCGGTTCATGACTTTGACGTTTCCGGCGACGGCGCCGACATTGGGGTTCGCGAAATGGCGAACCAGGCGGGGAACGGCGTCTGGGTCAACGATGGTGTCGGCATCGATGGTGACGATGACTTCGCCCGAGGCTTCGGAGAGAGCGTGATTGAGCGCGGCGGATTTTCCGTAATTGGCCTGGCGAATCAGGCGCACGCGGGCGTCGCGGCCGAAGGATTCCAGGACGCGGTCGCTGGTCTGATCGGTCGAGCCGTCGTCAATCACGATGATCTCGAGTTTCGGGTAATGCGAGGCGAGCGCGGAACACACCGTGTCCGCAATCACGGCCTCTTCGTTATAGGCGGGAATGAGCACGGAGACGAGGGGCTGATACTCGGGGTGATCTTCTGGCGCGGCGCGAAGCTTTTCCGCGAGAGCGAGCAGGCCGATGAATAATGCGCGCCCGCTGACAAGCGCGATTCCGGCGACGAAGATGAAGGCGATGGACAGGCGGAGCCAGTGAAACAAGTTGAAAATGAATGAATCGGCGCGGGCAAAAAGTTTTTCCTCGTCGCTCAAGGGAGGCATCACTTGCGCGCGAGTCTGATTCAGGAGTTGCGACACGGTGACGAACGAGTAGCCCTGGGCCTTGAGCTGCTCGATGATTTGCGGAAGCGCCGCGACGGTGTGGCTGCGGTCGCCGCCGCCGTCATGCATGATGATGACGTTGCCGGGGACTTTGTGAACCTGGTCGACGACGCGCTGGACGATGGTGGCCGTGGGAGGCGGAGGCACACCGCCCTCTTCTCCCCAGTCGTGCGGGTCAATGTGGCCTGCGACGAGCAAGTAACCCATTGATTGCGGTATGGGAAGATTGGCGACTTCCTCGGCTGTTTCCGGTTCCTCATCGATGCCGTAAGGAGGGCGGAAAAGGAGTGTCTTGACGCCCAAGTCGCTTTCGAGGAGGCGCTGCGTGAGATTCAATTCAAATTCGATTTGCCGCTTTGAAGCCACGTCGAAATCGGGATGGGTGTAGGTGTGGTTGCCGATTTCATGGCCAGCGGCAAATTCCTGGCGCAGAATGCTGGGATATTTATCGACTTCGACGCCGATAACAAAAAAAGTGGCGGGAACATTTTCCCTCTTGAGCACTTTCAGAATATCGGCGGTCCAAGGAGTGTCCGGGCCGTCATCAAAAGTGAGCGCCAGCTCTTTCTTATCGGCGCCGCCCATGCGTTCGATGCGCCAGGAGAGGGGATATTTGGTCAGACGTTCGTCGGTGAATGTGTCGGACGCTTCGTCGTAATGGAAAGTACGCTGACCGCTCTGCGGAGTGGCGGTAATGCGCCAGAGATCGCCCTCGCCTTCGAGAATCAAATCGTAGCCTGGAGGAATGGCGTCAAGTTGCGCGCGAGTTTGGTCGGTGGGATGCGTGGCGTCCCAAATGTCCCAGATGGATGGATCTTCCGTGCCGAAGCGCCACAAAGCCGTGCCATAAAGACCGGCGCGCTCCGCGGCGCGAATTTCGTTATAGGCGGTAAGGGCGTCAAGCATCCACACGTTGTGGACGTTGTTGTTCTCGTCTTCGTAATTATAAAAAGGGCTGATGGACGCTGAATCGAATTGAATGGTGGCGTCGGATTCAAGAGCGCGCACGCAGGCGGATTGGAAAGACAGCGCGTCAGCGACAGGATGGGGGACGGCCTTTGAGGGCGAGGGCCAGTCGTACGCGTAGTTGGCGATGCCCATGACGATCTTCTGCGGTGGGACCATTTTGACGATGGCTTTGAGATTCTTGAGATACCAATCCTGGGCGACGATGGGTCCGGCCGCCGATTGGGGCCAGTGGAAATCATAGTTCATTAGAATGATGGCATCGGAGCCGGCGCCGAGCGCCTTATAGTCGTACGACCAGTCGGCGGCAGGGAGAGCGACCATCAATTTGAGGTGGGCGGCATGGAGGGCGACGCCGAGTTCGCGAATGAATGCGGCGAAATTTTTCTGGCTCGCGTCAGGCACTTCCTCGAAGTCGACCGCGATGCCCGCGTCCTTATGCGACTGCGCGTATTGGACGAGCGAAGATTGCAGATGTTGACGGGCGCTGGGATTTGCGAGCATGTCCGCCATAGGCTGTACTTGCCAGACGTTGCCATCATAATTATTGAGAAGCGGCATCATGGGCAGCTCGACGGTCAGGGTCTTCAGCCACGCATCGAGTTTCAAATCCTTGTCGACCGCGAGACTGCCGTCGGCGGCGAAGGCGTGGAGTTCCTCGGCAATCAGCAAGTCAATATCGTGATAGTGAAGCTGCAGGGATGCGAGGCTGTTGGAGTCCCAATTGACGTAAAATGCCGCGCGCAGCGGGTTATAAATTTCCGGGATGTTTCCGAGAGCGGCAACCTTGCGACTCCGTTCGGGCCGGTAACCCACATGCTTTAATTTCGCATTTGTGCGGCGCGGAGGAACGGGCCGGTAGGTCTGTCCGCGCTGCGGAAGAAGCATCTCGGGCAAGTTGGGGCGACGAATGATGTTGAAGAAAAATACGACGACAATCAGCGTGAAGAGCACGCCGGAAACTTCCAGAATGCGGCGCGTACGGCGCCAGCGGCGACGCTCTTCGTCGTAAAATATGGGGTTGCGTTTCGTCATGCCAACATTCCAAGCTAGCTGCCCGCGGAAAGACTGTCAATGACCGCTTCTCTTAAGATGCGCGCGCATGTAACCGGCGCTGTACTAGCGGCGTTCGCGCTGCGGCTCTACTTTATATGGAGATTCCCGTTTTATGGGGCAGGTGACACGCCGATTTACCAGCAACTGGCGCACAACTGGTTGCGGCATGGAATCTATGGACTGGAGATTGCGGGACGCCTGACGCCGGTTGACATCCGCGTACCGGGATATCCCGCATTTCTCGCGGCACTTTATATTTGTTTCGGCGAAAGCGCACGGGCCGTGATGTTGGCGCAGGCGGTCGTGGGCGTGCTGACTTGCTTCCTTGTGGCGGCGATGGCCGCGGTGCTTGCGCCGAAGGAATCGCGACGGCGCATCGCGCTGGCAGCGTTGTGGCTGGCGGCGCTGTGCCCGTTCACGGCGAACTATACGGCGGTGGTGCTGACCGAGACATTGACAATATTTCTGAGCGCGCTGGCGTTGCTGGCGGTGACGGAAGCGCTGCGGGGAATGAATCAAACGAAGCGGCCATTTGCACAGACGGAAGCATCCGCGCGCATGCCCTGGCTGATGGGGGGAATCGTCGTGGGTTTTGGGACGCTTGTGCGCCCAGAGACTCCGTTGATTTTGGCCGGCGCTGGAGTGGCGCTCGTCGCGCTATGGTGGCGGCCAAGGAATTGGCCGCGGCTTCTGCAGACGGGAATGCTGCTGGCCGTTGGACTAATTTTGCCGTTGCTGCCGTGGGCCGCGCGAAACTGGCGCGTGGTGCACACGGTGCAATTTCTGGCGCCGCGCTACACGGAGCTGCCCGGTGAATTCACGCCCCGCGGCTTTTACGCGTGGAGTGGCACGTGGCTGTGGCGTTTCAGGGATGTATACCAAGTCATGTGGAACCAGGACGGCGAGGAGATTCATATCGAGGACATACCCGCTTCGGCGTTTGATTCTCCGGCCGAGCGAGCACGAGTGGCGGCGCTGCTGGCAGCGTACAACGAAGATACGGACATGACGCCGCAGATTGATCGCGAATTCGGGGAGATTGCGCGTGAGCGGACTGCGCGGCACCCGCTGCGAACTTATTTTACCGTGCCGTTACTGAGGTGTTTCTCGATGTGGTTCACGCCGCGCGTGGAGATGCTGCCGTTATCGGGAAAGCTCTGGCCCATCGGCTATTGGTGGGAGGACAGCCCGTCACAGTACTGCTGTTCGCTGGGACTCTTCTTGCTGGGCATAGCGTATGGGCTGATGGCGTTGGGCGGAGCATGGCGCGTGCGAAAGGATCCCGTCGCGCTTTTTCTAGTGGCGTACATTGTGATTCGCACCGCTTTTTTGACTACCGTGGAGACGCCTGAGCCACGCTACGTGCTGGAATGCTTTCCTGCGGTGCTCGCGCTGGCCGCTCAATTGTGGGCCAAGAAAACTGCGACTGTCTCGAATTAGAGATCGCGATCCCGTCCTGCCTAAGCTGGAAATGAAGAGAGCGTTCCGAGGGGGATCGGAAATTGGACGCGGCGAGGGAACAGCGGAAGACCCATGAGTCCTTTTCGTTGGTCTCCCCGTATAGCAACTCAGAACTCTGCGTTGCGTTTCCGTGGGAGGTTGACATGCACGACACAAAGGAACGGTTGTCTGTGCTGTGGATCTTCGCGTTACTCAACTACCTGTACGCCGACGTTGTTGCCCTGTTCGCGATTGCTGGCTCGGGACAGCACTTCCAGCCTCTCTCCCCATGGGCTCTGATGGGCTCAGCGGTGTTGATGGAAATACCCATCGCCATGATTCTGGCATGCCGACTGCTTCCGTTTAGAGCGAACCGGCTGGCGAATGTCATCGCGGGTGGCATTGTGACCCTTGTAAACGGTTTCCTGACCTTCGTTCCGCCTCTGGCCGGATGGGGCAGGCCGCCCGCTTTTGCCGAGTATTTGTTCTTCGCGACGATTGAGACAGTGTGCACCTCGGTTATCATCTGGCAGGCGTGGACTTGGTCAGAAGCGAAGCCAGCAGCTGGTTCGGAGCGCGTCGTCGGCCATCCGCTAGAAACGATGCGATAAAAAAGTGGTATCCTCCGCGCAATGCAAGGCCAGGGCGCTCCAGTCTAACAAGGAGATATCGAATGAAACAGAACGTTACGTTAACCGTCGCGTCTCTCCTCTCGATCCTCTTCATGACGTTTCACACGGCGGACGACATCGTCCGGGGAATGGAGCCAGGGACGCTTTTTGACCTCATCGTGCTGCCCATTTTAGTCGTCTGGCTGTACGGAACGCTGGTGCTGGCCGGAAAGCGATCGGGATACGTCATCATTCTCGTCGGGTCGCTTCTTGGGTTGCTTGTGCCTGTCATCCACATGAAGGGGGCGGGAGTCGGGGGAGCGCTAGCCAAGTCCAGCGGAGCCTTCTTCTTTATCTGGACACTCATCGCGCTCGGCGTGACCGCGCTCTTCTCGGTCGTCCTGTCGGTGCGCGGGTTATTGGGGTATCTGCCACGGCGGACCGACGTGCAGCGCCAACAAGGTGACCGTGCGTGAAGCGCTGATGGTGGGGACTTACGAGAATCCAATCCGCGATTGTGGTCAGATGACGGGCTACCGGAAGTTGAGACGGGTGGACGTGGCGGACTACACTGATCTGGTTGGGCGAAACGGAAGCTCGCTCTACGGGACGCAACCATGCTCAGGGATGGCCCAGTGGTCTGATCGATGCCTCGAAAATCCACTCTCGAAGGGCGGAATACTCACTAACGGAGAGTACTCTCTTTCCATTTCAGGCTGAACCAACGCAATCCCACGTTTCGGCGACTAAATCCAGACCAAAACTGTGATGCTTCTTCTTGTGAACCAAGTGGAAACCGGCATCTTTGTAAATGCGCCGCGCCGCACCAAGATGGCTTTGCGTCCAAAGTGTGATTTTCTTGTATCCGGCCTGACGCGCGAAGGAAACGCATTCGTCCACGAGGCGACGGCCGATGCCGAGGCCACGCGCCTTTGGTTCGACGAGCAACAAACGCAGCTTGGCGACTGTTGCTGATTTCTTAACAAGGAATACAGAGCCGACGATTTCTCCATCGCGTTCTGCGATCCAGCAGCGTTCATGGTTCGCATCAAAATTCTGAATGAATTCGGCGACGATGCTCGCGACGAGAGCCTCGAATTGTTCGTTGTAATGATGCTCTTCGGCGTACAAAACGCCGTGTCGATGAACCACCCAGCCCATGTCGCCGGGCTGATGGAAGCGGAGGAGGTAACGGGCATTTCTTGCAGGTTTTTCCCTGGCTTGGTCACCGAGAAGATTTTCGATTGTGTCCATGGCGCTCATAAAGCGAGCCTGATCCTTGGCAGAAAGGGAGCGCAGCATGGCGCCGACCTCTTCATCGGCGCGGCGGTCGAGCGGTGCAAGGGCTTTGCGGCCGCGAGGGGTCAGCGCGAGAAGGCTCTGACGCCCGTCGGTGGCGGACCGCTTCCTGTCGACGAAGCCGCGCCGGGCGAAGTCACGGAGGATGCGGCTGAGGTAGCCGGCGTCGAGGCCGAGGTTGCGGGCGACAGCGCTGGCCGAGGGATTTTCCAGGCGCGCTATCTCGTACAGTACGCGGCCTTCGGCGAGCGAGAAAGCACTGCGCAAGAAACTCTCGTCGAGGACGCCGATGCGCTTGGTATAAAAACGGTTGAAGTGGCGAACGGCTTCGATGCGCCCCGGGAGAACAAGATCGACTGACGAGCGTTCCGTTGCAGGTTTCACAATTGGCGTACGATAGCCAATATAGTTGACTTTGTCAACTATTCTGCAGATGAGGTTGAAGCGGGCCTGGGAAGGCCAGACAGAAATCGGCGTAACCATTTGGCGCGCCGGGCGTTTATGGTAGTGAGAGCGGGCACTCCGGAGAATGGTTTGAGGCAGCAGAAAAACGAAGCGGACGAGCGGCTGCTCGTGGAAGCGGCGCGGAAGGATCCGAGCCGGTTCGCGGAGCTCTACGAGCTTCATTTCGAGCGGGTGTACGCGTACGTGGCGCGACGGATGGGGAACCGGCAAGAAGCCGAGGACATTACGTCCGAGGTGTTTCAGAACGCGTTGGCGAATATTGGGAAGTTCGAGTGGCGAGGCGTTCCATTTACGGCGTGGCTGCTGCGCATCGCGTCGAATGCGACAGCGGACCGATGGCGGCAAAGGTCTCACGAGCAGGGCAATCCGGGAAAAGAACCGGGCGAGGAAGCGGACTTCGAGCAGGCGGATGAGCGCGCGCGGCTTTTTCGGCTGGTGAAAACCTTGCCGGGCGAGCAGCGGCGCGTGGTCGAGATGCGCTTTGCGGAGGAGAAAAGCATACGCGAGATTGCGCAGGCGCTCGGACGCAGTGAAGGGGCCGTGAAGCAGTTGCAATTCCGCGGATTGGAGACTCTGCGCGCGCAATTCATTAAGGGGCCGGCAAAAAAATCGGGCGCTGTGAAACCGGGTAAGTCAAATGGCTAAGGAAAATCTGAACGAACAACTCGACCGAGCTATCGACGCGATTCTTGCGCGACGCGAATCAAAGGGCCGCGAGTCGAAGAAAGATGCTCGCGCGCAAGCGAAGGCCGATTCGACCCTCGCTTCGCTCTCGCGCGTCGCGGCGGACTTGCGCGATTTGCCCAACGACAATTTCAAGACATCTCTGAAAGCCGACTTGATAAGGAGAGCGAACATGGCAAGCAAGCCAGTTGCGAGCAGCGAGATGCAGAAACAGGAAACGGCGAAGACGGTGAATTACATTCGCGAGGGATTCCGCACGGTGTCGCCGTATATTTTGGTTGGCGGCGCGGCGAGGTTCATCGATTTTCTGGTGGAAGCGTTTGGGGCGGAGGAAAGGGGCCGCGTGCCACTTCCCAACGGCAAGATTATGCACGCGGAAGTGAAAGTGGGTGACTCAATGATTGAGATAAGTGACGGAAATGAGCAGTTTGGACCGTCGCCGGTGACGATCCATTTGACCGTGCCGGACGCGGAAGAGGCGTATCGGCGGGCGCTGCAGGCGGGAGCGACTTCGCTGTATGAGCCGTCGATGCAATTTTACGGGGAGTACGAAGCAGGCGTGCGGGACCCGTTTGGAAACGAATGGTACATCACGCCGCAAGCGAAAAAGCATCAGCATCCCACGGTGCAGCCGTATCTGCATTTGCATGG
>Ga0134128_10001665_pt1 | contig 28254 bp, 23 predicted proteins | sample KB31754_FD_96462 | JGI IMG/M metagenome (GOLD analysis project Ga0134128, IMG submission 96462) | Terrestrial soil microbial communities with excess Nitrogen fertilizer from Kellogg Biological Station, Michigan, USA - KB3-175-4 | ecosystem: Environmental > Terrestrial > Soil > Unclassified ... | reverse complement strand
GCGGAGTCAATTGAGTCAACTCACGTTTGCTCAACAACTTCGGCAGCTGCGCAAGGCGCGCGGTCTGACGCAGCGCGAGCTTGCGGGCAGCGGCTTGTCTGTGAGCTATGTGTCGTTGCTCGAGGCAGGCAAGCGCTCTCCCACCCCGGAGACCGTCCAGATCCTGGCGCAGGCGCTGTCGTGCGAAGTGAGCGACCTGATGGAGCCTGGCCTGGGCGGCCAGCCGCTGTCGCTCGTCCTCGCGCAGGCCGACCTGGCCCTGGAGGCCGGCCAGGTCACCACGGCGCTCGACCGGTTTGAGCAGGTACTCGCCGCCGGACAGGACTCTCCCGAGCTGACTCGCCGGGCCAGGCTCGGCCAGGCCCAGTCGCTGCAGCGAGCGGGCCGGCTGATCGAGGCCGCCAAGGTCTACGAGCGCTGCGTCCGCCTCGGCGAGGCCGACCCGGCGAACGAGGCGTCGCTGCAGGTCTACGTCGGCTGGTGCCGCTGCCTGTACGAGCTGGGGGAGCTGGTCAGGGCCGCCGAGGTCGGAAAGGACGCGCTCGCCGAGTTTGACGCGGCCCAGGCCCGCGAGTCCGAGCTGTCGATCAGGCTGATCGCCACCGTCGCCGCCGTCCGGATCGAGCTGGGTGATCTCCGCGAGGCCGAGCGGCTGCTGGACGACGGGCTGGAACGCGCCTCCCGGGTGAAGTCGCCCACCGCGCGCGGCTCGATCTTGTGGAACGCCAGCAGCGTCGCCTACGAACGCGGCCGCTACCAGCAGGCGCTCGAACTGTCCGAGGAGGCGCTGCGGATCTTCCGTGGCAGCAGCAACGGGCCCTACCTCGGACGGCTGCTCGGCGCCCGCGGCTACCTGCTGCTGCGCTGCGATCCGCCGAGGGTCGACGAAGCCTACGAATGTCTCACCGAGGCCCTCGATCACCTGGCCGAGGCGGCCGACCCGGTCGACAAGGCGTACGTCTTCACCGAGTTGTGCTATGTGCACCTGGCTCGCGGCGACAGCGCTCAGGCGATCAGCGCGGCGCAGGACGCGCACCACCTGCTTGGCCCGACGGCCATACTCGAGGCGGCCCGCGCCACCACGGCGCTGGCTGTCGCACTGACCGGCGATGGGCAGCACGAGCGGGCCAAGGACCTGTTCACCGAGGCCGCGACGGTACTTGACCGGCTCGGGGCGACGCGGCACGCCGCCCGGGCCTGGGTCGAGCTAGCGCACGCGCTGGTCAGGACCGGCCGGCTCGAAGAGGCCGTGACCGCCTTTGACAACGCCGCGCGAGCGGTGAACATCGACGATCCGCGCTGGCGTCAGCGGGGGAACTAGCGGACGGCCCGGCTCGACCGGCCTCTGGCAGTCCAGGGCCCGTAGGGCCGTCCCCGCAATGCGTTACCCCTTACCGATCATGACCTCGGTGGACTTGAACACAACGGAGACTTGATCGCCTTCCTTCAGGCCCAGGTGTTCGCGCGAGGCGTCGGTGATGGCCGCGGTGACCAGGCCGGCGTCGACGTTCACGGAGATCTCCGCCATTACCGCGCCGGACTTGACGCTCTTGATCGTGCCGGTCAGCTGGTTGCGTGCGCTCAGTTCCATGGCTCCCTACTTGCCCGGCCCGCGAGTCCGGTAACGCGGTCGGCGCGCCAGGTGGTGGGCCCGGAACGTTCACCTGGCGATCATGGGGCGTTTCTGGCGGCGACGGTAGGGTGACTGGTGTGACAAGCCGGGCTGAATACCGCGAGCCGCCGGCGCCGGCGCTGCTGTTCGATCTGGACGGGACGCTGATCGACAGCGTCTACCAGAACGTGATCGCGTGGCGGAACGCGCTCTCCAAGCTCGACATCGACCTGTCGGTGTGGCGGATTCACCGCCGGATCGGGATGAGCGGCGGGCTGTTCGTCGCGGCGCTGCTGCGCGAGACCGGGTGCACGCTGTCGGACGCGGACATTCAGCTGCTGCAGCAAGATCACCTGGCCGAGTACCTGGCGCAGATCGACTCAGTGCGTCCGCTGCCCGGGGCGGCCGAACTGCTCGCGGCGCTGACCAAGCACGGCGTGCCGTGGGCGATCGCGACCAGCGGCCGGGCCGAGATGGCCAGGCGGGCACTGCCGATGCTCGGCCTGGCCGACGACGCCCCGATGGTGACCAGGGACATGGTCAGGCACGCCAAGCCCGATCCGGACCTGTTCCTCGCGGCGGCGGCGCTGCTCGATGTCGATCCGAGGGACGCGATGGTGGTCGGCGACAGCGTCTGGGACCTGCTCGCCGCCCGGCGGGCCGGTTCGCTGGGTATCGGCCTGATGTCGGGCGGCTACGGGCGGGAGGAACTCGAGCGGGCCGGTGCGTACCGGGTCTACGCCGACCCGGCGGACCTGCTGGCCCGAGCCGACGAGGTAGGCATCCGCAACCTCCGGGCCGGCCCGGAAGATCTCTAGCCCGGCCGCTCCGGTTAACGGGTTGGCTGTTACTCGTCCGGCGGACGACTTCCGCTCGTCCGGCGGACGACTTCCGCTCGTCCGGCGGACGACTTCCGCTCGTCCGGCGGACGACTTCCGCTCGTCCGGCGGACGACCTCGCCCCGATCCCGGCCGCCAGTCGGCGTTAGCCTGCCCCGAGCCGATCTCGACCGCCAGCCTGCCCCGAGCTCGACCCTGACGGCCAGCCTGCCCCGAACGGCACCCGGCCGAAGTCCCGAACCTCAGGTCCTGGCCAGACATTGCTCTCTGCGAGCCTCTCTAGTCCCTTTCGCCCGGCTTTGTCGATCTCCCAGAGGTAACTTGCCACGGATTTCGACGTCTTCCCACGGATTTCTAACTCGTAAAAGCCACATAATAGTACAAAACTTGTCCAGAATCCGTGGGAAGACGTCATAACTCGTGGCAAGACGTCGTGTTCCGTGGGAAGTGGCTGCCTAGCGGCGTCCGGGACGGCGTCGGTGGGCCTGCGCGAGTGGGGCTGGGCCGGCGTGGGTCGGCTGGGCCGGCGCGCGGGTCGGCTGGGCCAGCGCTAATCGGCTGGGCCAGCGCTAATAGGCTAGGCGGTGCATGAGGAACATGCCGCCTAGGGCAGGGCGGTCGAGGCGATCGCCGTCGGACTCGTGTACTCATCCAGCACGGCGATGATACGGCTCGTGGTGATCGTGATCCTGGTTCTGGTCGGCGCCGGTTCGATCTGGGCGCTTTACCTGGTCGCGCTGTCCATCGGCGTCGCCGAGACGATCTACGACACCTCGGCCCAGTCGATCGTGCCGCAGATGGTGCACCGCGATCAGCTCGCCCGGGCGAACGGGCGGCTGTACGCGGCGGAGCTGGCGGCCAACGAGTTCATCGGCCCGCCGCTGGCCGGGTTCCTCGCGGCGGCCGGCGCCGTGTTCGCGTTCGCCGCTCCGGCGGCCCTGTGGGCGGTGGCGAGCGCGAAGCGGACGAGCGCGAGGTTGGCGAGCGCGAAGCGGACCAGCGCGAAGCCGGCGAGCGTGCGGTGGCCGCCGCTACGACCGCGACGGAGCCGGGTCGTGCCTAGTTGTCAGCTGGGCGCGCCTGGATAGCGGCTCACTATCCTCGTCGCCCGCTCTCAGTCCGCTGATCAGCGGCGAGTGGGCCAGAACGAACGCCCCGGAGAACGCCACGAGCAGCGACAGCGCTTCGAGCGGGCCGGCGGCCCCGTTGGTCTGCAGGTTGTCGCCGAACAGGGCGACCCCGATCAGGATGCTGGCCAGCGGGTCGACCAGCACGACCGTCGACTGGGAGGCGACGATCGGCCCGGCGTGCATGGCGTTCTGGGTCAGGAACACGGCGGCCACGCCGAACAGCGCGAGCGCGTACGTCTGCCAGTGCCGGTACAGCTGCGTCCAGTCATCGGCGGCGTAGTCGGAGACGACCTTGGTGCAGGCGGCCGTGAACGCGAAGCTGATCGCCGCCGCGGTGCCGAACATCGCGGCCCGCCACCAGCGCGGCCCGCGTGTCGCGAGCACGACCGCGACCGTGATCGCCCCGGTACACGCGGCGATCGCGATGCCCCACCGCCACAATGGCGGCCGCCCCATGCCGTACTCCGGATGCGCGAAGTACAGGAAACCGGCCAGCCCGGCGGTGACCGCTACCGATCCGATCCACTCCCGGCGGCCCATCCGGAAGCCGAACCAGATCGCCAGGATCGCGGCCAGGAAGACCAGTTCGGTGGTGAGGATCGGCTGGACCTCGGACAGCCGCCCGAAGTGCAAGGCGATCGCCTGGAGCACGAACGACACGAGCATGAGCGCGAAACCGAGCAGCCAGACGCCCCGGCGCAGGGCGTACTTCATCAGGCTGAGCCGCAGGGTGGTGCTAGCAGGCGCGTCCTGCACGCCGAGTCGCTGGAACACGCTGGTCAGAGCGTTCGCCAGGGATGCGCACAGGGCCAGGACGTATACCAAGGTGCTATGCCTTCGGTCGGTGAGCTACCTACCACAGACAGCTAACTGTAGTCAGCAGATACCGCAAGCCGCCCGCAGCAAATGCGTTCGCTAATTCAACATAACACCTAAATGCACATGACCCGTATCAGGATTTACCTGCCGCGACCGGCCCCTGACCTGCTCAAAGACCGCATGGGTGGGCCGCCCGGCCTGGTCAGAGCCGGGGCGGCCCGTGTTGCGATTGCGGTCTGCGGTTCTGGTGGGACTCGGCTAGCTGAGCTTGGCGAGACCCTTCTGCAGATCGGTCCCGTCCATCACGGGGGCAACCTCCACCTCCGCGTTCAACTCGGTGAAGAAGGGCTCCACGAACGGCGGCAGGTCTTGCGGGTCGGGCATGTCGAACACCAGGTAGGCCGTCCGGCGGCCGTCGAAGGTCGTGAAGTACATCGCCTCCGGATGCCAGCGCTCAGCCGTGCGCTGGATGACCGCCGGAAGCGCGCCGTTGACGATCGCGCGGTTTCCAGACTCGACTGGAATGCTGACCTTGGCCATAACTCGCATGTCCACCCCCCGGTGACGAAGCACGCTGGTTACAGCAAGTTATCAACCCACTGCGTTCCGCTCGCCACCCGGTGCCTGCTCGCAGGAGTTGCGCGGGTCAGGCGGCGGGCTGGGTGGTGGCGGGCCAAGCGGCGTCGGCCAGGGTTGGCTCGGAGACGGGCCCGGCGCGCTTGCGGCTGGACAGCAGCGGCGGCAGGGCCACGTGCGGCAAGCGGAGATGGCCGGCGGCTCGCATGTAGGCGGGCGTCTTGCGGTGGCGGCCCGCGTACGGGGCGCGCGCCGACTGAATGTCACTGTCGAAATTCATGGTGGCGATCCGGTCTGAGTTTGGAATTGCCTGTTTCCCACCCCTAAGAACACTTCTCCAACCCCACCCATCGTCGAATCATCTAGGTCGGAGTGGGCCACGCCCTCGCCGGCGGTGGTTGCCTACCGCCGGCGAGGGCACCAATCCGGCCTGCCCCCCCAGATTGTGAATAGCAAATCGTGAATTGACTTAGGTTAACACCCCCGAACTCGGGGATGCTAGGGCCAGCTGACCGGCTTAGAATGCGCGCTACCCACACACTCCAGGCAATGGGCCCCGAGCCTGCCGGATGTGTGCAGAGCGGACGCCGACACAGCCGTCCGCGACGGGGCGAGCGGGGTTCGATTGGCCACGTCAAGCATGGCCAGGATGGGCGGGACATGACGGTCGAGCAGGCGGTGGCGCAGGCGCACGTCACCATGCCGTCCGGCCGGGTGATCCCCATTACGGAAGGGAGCGCGCTCGTGTTCGGCCGGGGCCCAGATGCCGATCTCGTGATCCCCGCCGGTCGCGGGCTTTCCCGGCGAGCCGGCCTGATCAGCGCGATCGCCGGCGGCGCGCTGGTAGCGAACATCAGCTACACGCACGCGTTGTACGCCGAGGGTGATGGCTTCCGGATCAGGCTGCCCAGGCTCGATGGCCCCGGTGAGCCGGCCGGAGGCTGGTTCGTGCAACGGGGCACGACGCTGGTGGGCTCGCGCGCCATGCTCGACGACGGCCAGCCCCTGCGGGTCGTGGTAGCCGCCAGGCAGGCCGATGCGGCGGCCGAGCGGGACCAGCACCCGGGCGGGCAGCCAGACGACGCGACGGTGCTGCCGCTCTATCTCGACCCGAACACCAAGCTGTTCCTGGTCGCCCTGATCTGGTGCCGGCCCTGGCTGATCGACCCGGCCCGGAGCGTCCCGATCCCCAGGACCCCGGAGATCGCGCGGGCCGCGCTCGAGGTGACCGACGCCCACCACGAGATCGAGTTGTTCGACAGTGACCCGGCCTTCCGCGACCGGCTGTCGGCGCGGGTCGGCGAGCATCTCAAGGTCCTGCGCCGCAAGATCACCGAGCGCGGCCTGGTCAGGGCCGGCATCAGGCTGTCCGACGAGGTCGCGGTCGGCGTGCTGATCGAGAACGCCGTGATCACGGCGACCGACCTGGACCGGCTCGCGGACCCGGCCTGGTGCTCGCGCCAGGAAGATCTGTGGTGGACCCAGCCTTGACCCAGCGCTCACTGGCCCGGCGGCGGTCCTGGCGGCGGGGGTCCTCCCGGTGGCGGCGGCGGAATCACCGTGAACGTGGCCGTCGCGTGCAGGCCGTCCAGCCCCCGCACCACCACCTTGTAGCTGCCGAGCGGGAAGCCGTCGCCGAAGAGCCGGTGTCCTTGATTGATCACGTAGTTGAAGGCGCCGACGCCGTCCGCGAAATCATGCACCCGCGAGTGCCGGACCCCGGCGAGCGACACCGTGATCAGCGATCCGGGCGGCCAGTGACGGCCCTCGACCACGAAGCTGCTCAGCGGGTCGCCCTGCTGCTGGCTCATCACCACCTTGGCCCTGCCCGGCCCGGCAGTCGGTGGCCTGGTAAACGCCCCTGGCCCAGAAGGTAAGGTCGGCGCGGTCGATGACGGCGAAGCCGAGGCATGTGGGCTCGGACTGCTGGCGGCCGACGCCGCCCGACTCGAGCCGAGATAGGTACCCAGGGCGATGCCGGCCGCCACAAGGACCATTGAGGAGAAAGCAACCCCCACGCCGATCAGGACGCCCCGACGATGGTCGCCATCGGGCCTGGTCGCCGACGCGCTCGGGGCTGGCGGCTGGCTGATCGGCTCTGGTGCCGAGCCGAACGTGTCCTCCGCGTTACCCGCCCGGCCAGGCTGACTCACCGGCAGGGGGTCGCCGCGGTACTGCTCGATCAGCGCGAGCGCCGACGCCGACAGCGGAACCCGGCTGAAGTCACCGGCGGCCGGGTCGGTACCGCCCGAGGCCAGGTAGGCGAGCACGGACGCCGAGGTCGGGCGGCGGCGCGGGTCGCGCTGCAGGCAGGCCATCACCACATCGGCCAGGTCCGGCGGCAGGCCAGACAGGTCGGGAGGCTCGGTCGCCAGGTGGACGAGCACGTCCATCACCGAGTCGCCCTGGTACGGCCCGTGCCCGGTCGCGGCGTACAGGATCGTCGCGCCGAGTGAGTACACGTCGCTGGCGGTCGTCGCCTGGCGGGTGTCCCTGGCCTGCTCGGGCGCCATGTAGGCGGGAGTGCCCACCGCGCCCCTGGTCATGGTGAGCTGGATCCGCTCGACCGCCCGGGCCAGGCCGAAGTCGATGACGCGCGGACCGTCGGGCGAGACGAGCACGTTGGACGGCTTGAGATCGCGGTGTATCAGTCCGGCGCCGTGGATCGATTCGAGCGCCTCGGCGCAGCCGGCCGCGAGCCAGCGAACGGCCGGCACCGGCAGCGGGCCGCACGCCTGGACCAGCGTGCTCAGCGGCGGGGCGGGAACGTAGGCCGTCGCCAGCCAGGGCACGTCGGCTTCGGCGTCGGCGGCGACGACCGGGGCGGTGAACGCCCCGCTGACCCGGCGGGCGGCCACGACCTCGTGGGCGAACCGGGTCCGGAAGTCTGGCTCCTCGGCGAACTCGATCCTGATCGTCTTGACCGCGACCAGCCGGCCGGCCGCCGACCGGCCCAGGTAGATCTGGCCCATCGCCCCGGCTCCGAGCCGGCCGATCAGGCCGTAGCCGCCGATGCGCTCAGGATCCCACGCTCGCAACGGCTCGATCAGCGGACTTCGATCCCCGCCCGGGTTCGCGCTAACCGACTGCAGACGTCCACTCCCTTCCAGGAGTGCCATTCGATCTATAGCCGCTGATTGTAGACGCGGAAGACCTGATCGCTGTCGTCAGAAGTCCACAGCGGGATAAAGAAGTCGATGAGGCTGCCCAGCGCCAGCTTGAGCGGGACGCCGGCCGCCTTGAGGCCCTGGGCCAGCGGCGTCGCGGCGGTGCTATGGAAGACCAGCGCGCACGCACCGGCCAGCACTTGGACCAGCCGGTCGGGGGTCGGGTGGTACACCTGCTGCAGGACGGTGGCTACCTGCGCGGTGCTCTGCCCCTGCTGGATCCACTGAATGTAGGCGGTGCCCCAGATGTCCTGGGTGTAGACGTCGTGGACCGTCGCCGCGTACTGGCTCTGCCAGCCGGTCATCAGCCCTGGCAGCGCCGCGGTGACGCTGGCCTCGGCGAACTGTCCCTGGGACAGCGCGACACCGATGGCACCGACCGCCTGCGGGCACTGTCCGAGGGCGAAGGCGGAGATCAGCGCGGCGGCGACGTCGGCCGGCTGCTGGGCGGAGTACCCGTACCCGGAAGCTATCGCCGATGAGCACTGGCCGGGAACGACGGGCGGGCTGGTGAACGTCGCGACCAGCGCGCGCACGCAGTCAACGGCCGGGGCGTTCAGCGTCAGGTGGACCGCCCGCGCCGCGTCGGAGCGCTTCAGGTACTGGCCGAAGGCCGCATACAGCGCCTTGATCTCGGTCGTGGCGTCAAGCGGCCGGCTGACCGAACTGTAGGCGACCGCGAGCCCACCGGCCAGGCCGACCGGCAGGGCGGTCCTGTTGATGTTTTCCAGCGCTTGCAGGTACGTCGTCGCGAGGATCGCCGGCTCGATCCCGGCCGCGCCGCTGAGTAGGAGCGAGGTCTGCCAGACCGAGGTCGAGCCGTCCGGGTTGGCGGCGGTCGCGGCAAACGCGAGATCCCGCAGAGTCGGGGTGTAGATCGTGTTCAGCACGGCGGTAAGCGCGTAGACCGACAGCGCCGGCCAGGTGCTCTGCAGTTGGCCGGCCACCTGTCCGATCGAGACGCCCTGGGACTGACGCAGCGCGCAGAGCGCCACGACATCACCGAAGCCCGCCATGGCCACGCCGGCCGCGAGCGGCTGGGTCGCCTCCGGCCGCAAGAGGCCGAAGGCGACGTTGAGAACGGCGCCGATGCTCGCCTGGCTCAGAGCCGCCGACTGGCCGCAGCCCACGGCGAGGGCAAGCGGGCCGATGCTCGGATAGGCGGCCACGACGGCCTGCGCCAGCTCGGTCGGTGGCCGCTGACCGTAACCGGGCAGCGCGCCGGCCACAGCTTCGTACGCGCTGTAACGGCAGGCGGCCAGCGCCAGGATCAAGTCACCGAAGCTCAGTCCGGCGTAGCCCGCTACCAGGTACCTGGCCATCTGGACCGCGGTGGTTACCTGCGGGGCGAGCGCCGACGCCTTGACCGCGGGAGCGACCTGGGGGGCCGGGTACCCGCTCGCGGCCAGGAATCTGATGGCGTCTGGCGCGGAGATGGCCGGCGCGGCGCGTAGCAGTCCGGCGACCGCCTGGGTCGCGTCGAACCTGGCCTCGCGCAGCATCCGGGCGTAGGTCGGCGGGGTGATCGGCGGCGTGAAGCCGGCCGCGCTGAACAGGCCGACGAAACCGTCGCCGGTGCCGATAGCGAACATGTTCTGAATCGGGACCGCGCAGGAGACCGGTTCGTAGGTGGAGACCGCGAGCGCTCTGGTCATCGTCGGAGCGCCGATCTCGCCCCGCCAGGCGTTCTGCAGGCTCGTCACCATGTCGCCCGGCGGCGGGTTGTAGGTCGCCTTGAGCGCCTGAGCGGACTCGGTCACCTCGAACGGAGCCGCGCGCATCATCTCGGCCGCCTTGGGCAAGGCCGGTCTTGGCAACTTGATCTGCTCGATCGCCCGCAGCATGTCTTGCATGAACCGCAGTTGCTGCTGGTTGTACTGATAGGCCTGGCGGATGGCGTTGGACAGGGCGGTCAGTTCCGCCGCGGCCTGTTCGAGCGCGAGGATGGCCGCGGCGGTCTCGGTCGCCGAGGCGCCGTAGACCGCGCAGGCGAGGGCGATCGCCGCGATCCCGGCACCGATCGCCAGCAGAGAGGCGACCACCTGGAGAACGATGGGGAACGTCGGCGGGTTGGGCGGGTCGGGGTTGGGCGGGGTCGTCTTCGGCGGGAAATCGAAGCACTGGCCGCCGGTCGTGCAGAACCGGTTGAACGGATAGCAGATCGAGCCGTTGATCCCCTTTCCGCCGCCGGCGGGCACCCAGTCGGCGGTGACGCACACCGACCGGCGGCCGCGTCCGATGACGCCCTCGATCGACGCCTTGACGAGCTTGCTACCGTCGGGCAGCGACACGTCGCTGGCAAGCAGCGCCGAGAAGGTCACGCTGGCCGCCGATCCCCAGGCCAGCGTCAGCGTCACCTGCTGCAGCCCGATGCCGGACAGCCAGTCGGGCGCGGCCTGATTCAGGATGTACCCGGCGAGCGCTCCGAGGTTGAGGGCGCCGGCCGCGATCGTGCCGGTGATCCTCGGCTGGGGCACGATCAGCCTGAAGTCCACCGGCTGACCGGCCACCGTGGCGGCTAGCTGCCCGCTGCCGTTGGCCTGCCCGGAGACCGGTTTGTTGAACGCCAGCCGCAAGGCAGTCAGAATCAGGCCGCTGAAGTCGGGAATTGGCTGCCAGGACCAGCCGGGCTTGGCGTCGATGGCAATCGTCAGCGACCAGCCACCGGACAATTTTTCGAACCGAAAATCTTTTAGGTCTGCCCCAGAGCCCAGCCCGGCGATTTCCGGCGGGAGCGCTGCGCCCCAGCCCTGACTGACAAGACTGGCCAGGTCGCCAGCCGTTGGCAAGATGGCGGGCCGGCCGGGGTCCACTGCGATCGTGAACTGGTTCCACGACCCGCGCAGCCCGACGATCATCGGGAGCGATCCGGCGCCGATCAGGAGCGTCGCGTTCAGCAGGCCGGTGAGCCCGGTGCCGGTCGCCTTGCTCAGGATCAGGTAGATCGCGGTCAGGTCGAACCGGTGATCGCCGGGCACCAGCGGCCAGGTTTTGTCGCGGAAGGCACGGAGTTCGAGATACACGCCGCTCAGCTGGCCGACCGCGACCTCGAACCGGACTATCTCGATCGCCCGGGCGAAGTCGGCCACCGGCCCGGGCAGCGACCAGTCACCGGAGATGAACGTCACCAGGGCTTCGAGCGTCGGTATCTGGTCGCCGCTCGGTGCGTAGCTGAGCCGGAACGCGGACGGGTCGTAAGGCAGGCTGAGCACCAGCTCGATCACGCCCGACTGGCTGCCGCTGCCGATGCTCAGCAGGCCGCTGGCCCGGCCCGAGGCCCGTTTGTCCTGGTCAACCGCCAGCTCAAGGGACACGTTGTTGAGCGTGATCGCGACCGGGCCAGGTAGTTGCCAGCCGGCCCAGCCGCCGAAATCGATCTCTACCCCGGCCATGGCGGCCGCTCGCGTTTTCGCCCGCGGAGGGGTTCGGGGGGGTCGTCCCCCCGAGCCAGCACCGGGGCTCAGGCCTCTATCTGACCCTGTTCAGGCGACGGCGGCGTCGCGACCAGATTGAAGCCGCCATTGATCTTCGTGCCGCCCGCCGTGATCGTCGGCAGGTTCACCGTCACGGAGAAGTTGCTTGAGTCCACGACCTTGAAGTCCGCGAGCGTCTGGGTAGCGGAGCCCGCCACTTCATCGAGCTTAAACGTGTACGGATCGGTCGCCGCGGTCGGAACCGACGCCGCGAGGTTGTAGGTGGTGCCGTTCGCCAGGGTGATCGATACCTTGATGTTTCCGGCGATCGCCGCCAGGGCAGCTAGCTGCTCGGGCGTCATTACCGTGCCCTCGATCGGCTGAGCCGCCGCTGCGTTCTCGCCTGCGCCCGAATTGCTGCTCTCGGTCATTTGACATGCCTCCGGTCTTGTCGCGCCTGCGAGTAGTAGCCGAATGCGACGATCTCAAGTAATGGCGGCAGACAGAACTGACGCAGCCCTGACATTGGCCTGACCCGGATAATGACCTAGCATCGGCAGGTGAGACGTGTTTGCGCCAGGGCTGCATCACACGGACGGGGCGTCGCATGAATAGCGACGAGATTATTTTCGGTGACTGCCTTCGTCGGTTACGAATCGGCGCGGGGCTGACTCAGGAGGCGTTAGCCGAGCGGGCAGGCCTCAGCGTGGACTCGATCGCGTCGCTGGAGCGGGGCCGTCGCCGGGCACCGCGACCGGACACCCTGCGCCGGCTCACTTTGGCGATCGGCCCGAGCGGTGCCGATCGGGTCGCGCTCATCGGCGCGGCTACGACGTCCAGCGCCACCGCGTCCCTTGACCTCAAGGGACCCGGCCGGCTGCCAGCGCCAGCCGGGTCCCTGATCGGCCGGCGGCCGGACCTGGCCGCGGTCATCAAGCTGCTGCGGGGCGGCGAGAGCAGGCTGGTGACGCTCACCGGCCCAGGCGGAGTCGGGAAGACCAGGCTGGCAATCGCGGCGGCCGCGGCGGTCGAGTCCGACCACGCTGAGGGCGCCGCGTTCGTTTCGCTGGCCGAATTGCGTCACGCCGATGCGGTGCTGCCGGCGATAGCACGGGCGCTGGGCGTGCGGTCAGGCCGCCAGCCGGTCTTGGACCGGCTTCGTGCCTATCTCGGCGACCGGGACCTGGTCCTGTTGCTCGACACCTTCGAGCACCTGCTTCCAGCCGGCCCGCTGATCGCGAACCTGATCGCGGCCTGCCCGGCGATGCTGGTGCTCGCGACCAGCCGGGCGGCGCTCGGGCTGCGGGGCGAGCAGCGCTTCGTCGTGCCGCCGCTCGATCTGCCGCCGCCGGGCGACTGCGCACCTGGCGTGCTGGCCGGCTACCCGGCGGTTGGACTGTTCGTCGCCCGGGCTAGGGCTGCCGGTCAGGACTTCCGCATCCAGAACCAGGCGAGGGCGGACGCCGTGACTGAGATCTGCCGGCGACTCGACGGACTCCCGCTGCCGATAGAGTTCGCGGCCATTAGGGCCGCCGCGCTCGGTCCGATCGTGCTCGCCGAACGCCTTGAGGACAGTCTCGATGCGCTCGGTGAGGGCGCCAGGGACCTGCCGGACCGGCAGCGGAGCCTGCGGGCCAGCTTCAACTGGACTTACGGACTGTTGCCCGCGCACGCGAGGGCTCTGCTTGCCCGGATGGCCGTCGTATCTGATGGCGGCAATGCCAAGTCGATCGAGGCGGTGTGCGGGCCTGGCGGCCTGGATGCTCTCGAGGTGCTCGTGGACTTCAACCTGGTCCAGGTGAGCGACGGCACCGGGGGCCGGCGGTTCGCGATGCTCGGCACTACCTGCGAATATGCCCGCGAGCAGGCCGGAAGCCGGGGCGGGTTCCTGGCTGCGGGCTAGTCGTCGTCCGGACTGTCCGGGCTCGCCGTCTGCCTGCCTGTGGGCCGGAAGGCGGATACGAGCCTGGCCACCAGGGTCGCCAGGAAGATCTGGCCGCTCATCGCCTCGATCATGGCGACCGCCCTGGCGCCGTCGGTGACCGGGGTGAAGTCGCCGTAGCCGAGCGTGGTCAGCGTCGTGAAGCTGAAGTACTGGAAGGTGGACAGGTTGGCGGACTGCCCGCCCGCGAAGAAGCCGCCCTGCAGGTAGTTGATCGCCGAGAAGAACGCCGCGAACATCAGGCCGATGATCAGGTATGCGCTGATCGCGCCGTAAATGGACTGGATCGTGACCGCCGGCAGCAGCAGGATCTGGCGGAGAAGCAAGGCCACGGTGAGCAAGAGCAGGAGGCCGGTCCAGATCCCGGCGATGCCGCGCCCGGTCGGCGTGTCGAAGCTGGCGGAAATAACGATCATCACGACCGAGACCGCGATCGCGGCGGTGATGGCCAGCCGCACGGCCGGGCTGCGGAGCGGAGAGTTCAGCAGCGCGAGCAGGCCCGCGACGGTGAACATCGCGAGTTCCAGCGCGCCGATCCACTTCACGTGCAGGAACGCGGAGAGCAGGTACGTGGTCAGCAAGATCGTCAGCAGCAACCCGTACCTGCGTCGTTGCTGCTCGTCCTGGCTGGGCGTCTTCTCTCCTTCTCGTTACCGGGCGCCAGTCGCCCCGCCGCGGCTGGCGACCGCGACGGGGCGAACCGGGTTGACCGGGCTGGCTGGGCTAACGCCCGGCTAGAACTCGTAGGGCGTTCGGCGAGGAACGAGGAGCGCCCAGATGATGAACGCGTCGAGGGCGATCATGACGATCGACCACAGTGGCTGGTACGGGATGAACACGAAGTTGGCGACGGCGCTGAGCACTGCGAGGAACGCACCCACGTAGCGAGCCCACGCCATCCCGAGGAACACGCACATACCGGCGGCGAAGATCACGACGCCGAGCGCTAGCTCGAGCCATCCCCAGCCGCGGATGTTGTACCTGAACATGTAGGTCGGAGCGGTGCTGAACACGTGGCCGTGGGAAAGCGCCACGATCGCCACCGTCGCCATCCAGAGCCCGCTGAGCAGCATCAGCGTGCCGGCGAGGGCTGTGAACCCGATCACCGCGCCGCGGTGGCGGCCAGGTGCCCGGTCCCGGTAATCGCCCTCATAGTCACCCCTGGCGGCCCGGTAGTCGCGGCCGGTTTCCTGGCTAGTCATCTGACCTGGGTCCGTTTGGCCCTGCGCAGGCGCCTGGCCTTGGTCGTATCCCATCGCGGAGCCCGATGTGCCGGCTTGCCGTTCGTGTGCACTGCTCATGTCAAGCCGCCCCCTCTCTCGCTAGCTCGCGAGCCACTGGCTCACGGCCATGGTTCTCGCTGGCTTGTCGTTCCCCCTGTTGACCAGCGAGTACCTGATCCGTTGGCGTCCATACCCGATCCGTCAGGCCAAACTCACCTTTGAGCCGGCCTACCTTCACTGTGTTGGCCCGGCGGTGGGCGGGGGTGTCGTGGGCGGGACCCCCTGTCACCCCCGCGATGCCGCCAAATCCCCCGATCCCGGCGGCGCGGATCCGCTGCGGCGGAGCCTGAGCGCCAAGAGTCCGGCCATGATCCCGTACACGATTAGCCAGATGCCGATGACTGCCACCAGCACGGTTATCGAGATCGTCGGCCAGAACAGCACGATCAGGCCCGCGCAGAGGCTGAGCACCCCGGCCAGGATGGTCAGGCCATGTCCGGGCAGCCCGCCCGCGAACAGCCCGATACCGATGTCGGCGATCCCGTGGATCACCCAGAACAGGCCCACGATGATCGCCAGCGCGGCGATTGTGATGTGGTAATGCCGTATGCAGTACAGGCCAAGGACGATCGCGATCAGGCCTATGACGACGCTGGCCACTCGCCGCCCGCCGCTCATCTCGTGGGCGGTGAAGCCGTCGACCAGCCTGAGCAGCCCGGCCACGACCAGCGCGGCGCCGATCAGGACCGCGACGACCGTCAGCGTCTCCTTCGGCCAGGCGAGCAGGATGATGCCGAGGATCAGGCTGCCGATGCCCCCGGCCATGAACGCGGGCCAGGCCGCGGCGGCCACATCGGAGCCGAGCCAGAAGCCGGGTGGGCCCGGCGCCTGACCCGGCGGCTGTTCGACCCGGTAGCCGGTTCCCGCCTGGTCAGGTAGGTCCTGGCCTTGGCGGGTTGAGCGCGGTGAGGTCATGCAGGCCTCCTTAGAAGCGAGCCCCGAAAGGCTAGCCGCAAATCCGGCAAAACAGATAAGTGACACCTGCGTCTTACTTATCCGCCTGCGCTGTCACTCATAGTGAGTCGGCTGCCGCAAGCCGATCACCACCCGTGGCGGGTGAATGTGGCTTCCAGGCCATAGACTTGGCGGCCGAAGCCGCCCGCATCTCGCTGCCTTAGCAAACGGCGCTGGACCAACTGCGGTGGCTAACCAATCCAGAGCACTGACCCCAATCCGGCCGGGGAACCCAGTGCCGGGTACCTGCAGCCGGAAAGCCGAGGAGTGACCACGTCGTGAAGACCGACGTTGAGGAGTTGAGCCCGACCAGGGTGCGCCTGACCGTTGAGGTGCCGTTCGATGAGCTCAAGACAAGCCTGGATCATGCCTACCGCGAGGTCGGCCGCCAGGTCAGGATTCCCGGCTTCCGGCCCGGCCATGTTCCGCGCCAGGTGCTCGACATGCGGGTTGGCCGCGGTGCCGTGCTTGAGCACGCGATCAATGAGGCAGTTCCTGACCTTTACGCCAAAGCGGTCCGCGAGGCCCAGGTGGTTGCGCTCGGCCAGCCCGAGGTAGAGATCACCAAGCTGGATGACGGCGCCGAGATGGCGTTCACCGCCGAGGTCGACATCCGGCCCGCGTTCGAGCTTCCCGACATCGAGCAGCTCTCGGTCATGGTGGACGACGCCGACGTGGACGTCGACCAGGTCGAGGAGTACCTCAAGGCGCTGCGCGAGCGGTTCGCCTCGCTGCGGTCGGTTGACCGGCCGGTGGAGACCGGCGACTACGTGTCGATCGACTTGTCCGCCCAGGTCGACGGCGAGGACGTCGCCGATGCCCAGGCGAGCGGCATCTCCTATGAGGTCGGCAGCGGCACGATCCTGGACGGCCTGGACGAGGCGCTGGTCGGGATGTCGGCCGACGAGACGGCCACGTTCTCCTCAGAGTTGGCCGGCGGCGAGCACGCGGGCACCGATGCCGACGTCACCGTGACCGTGCGCAGCGTCAAAATGAAGGACCTGCCCGAACTCGATGACGACTTCGCGCAGTCGGCGAGTGAGTACAACACGGTCGGCGAGTTGCGGTCGAACACGCGCAAGCAGATGGAGGCCATGCGCAAGGCGGGCCAGGCGGGTCAGGCCAGGGACCGGGCGATCGAGGCGCTGCTTGAGCGGATCGACATGCCGCTGCCCGAGGCCCTGGTCGACCATGAGATCGAGCACCGGCACGAGTCGCTGGACGAAGAGCTGGAGCGGGCGGGGCTGACGCTGGAAGACTACCTGTCCGGCCGCGACGTGTCCCAGGAGGACCTGGACTCCGAGATCGGCGACGAGGTGCGCCGGTCGGTCAAGGCCAGGTTCATCCTCGACCAGTTCGCCGAGAACGAAGAGCTCACCGCCGAGCAGGGCGAGCTGGCCAGGTACGTGACGCAACTGGCCTACCAGCAGGGCGTCTCGCCCGACACGCTCGCCGCCCAGCTCACCAACTCCGGCCAGCTCGGCGCGGTGATGTCGGACGTGATCAGGAGCAAGGCGGCCGATCTGCTGGCGCGGAAGGTCAAGGTCACCGACGAGTCCGGCCGCAAGGTCGATCTCGCCCGCGACGAGGCCGCCGAAGGTGACGACACCGAGGCCGAGGGCACGCAGGCCGAGTCCGCGGCGTCCGGCGACGAGGCCGCGGAGGCGGAGCCGAAGGGCCGCAGCCGGCGCGGTCGTGGTCGCGCCGCCAAGGACGCCGCCGCCAAGGAATAAGGCGTTCGCGACGCAGAGTTGGCTAACACCGACTGCTGTAGGCGCACGCCCGCCGGCTGCGCCTACAGCGAACAGGCCGCAGCGGTGGACGATCACGCTTCGGCCGCGGGTTAGGGTCATTTTCGTGAGAGTCAGCCAGTCATTGATGCGATGCCTGATCGAGAGCAGGAGGGCACTGTGAGCATGTCCGAAGAAGATCAGCTGTCCGCCAGGATCCTTGCGCGGGCTACGGATGCCCCGGTCCTGCCGCTAGGCGATCAGCTGTTCCAGCGCCTGCTGCGGCACCGGATCATCTTCCTCGGCCAGCAGGTCGACGATGATCTCGCCAACCGGATCAGCGCCGAGTTGATCCTTCTGGCGGCCGAGGACCCCAAGCGGGACATCAGCATCTACATTAACTCGCCCGGCGGGTCGGTCAGCGCTGGCCTGGCCATCTACGACGTGATGCAGTACGTGCCGAACGACGTCGCGACGTACGCGATGGGAATGGCCGCGTCGATGGGGCAGTTCCTGCTGTGTGCCGGCGCGCCCGGCAAGCGGTACGCGATGCCGCACGCGCAGATCATGCTGCACCAGCCGCATGGCGGCATCGGCGGCACGGCCTCGGACATCAGGATCCAGGCCGAGCAGATCCTGTACGTGAAGCGGATCCTGGCCGAGCGCACGGCCATGCACACCGGCCAGAGCGTAGACCAGGTCGAGCAGGATTCCGATCGCGACCGCTGGTTCACCGCCGATCAGGCGAAGGAGTACGGCTTCGTCGACCACGTGGTGCGCAACGCCAACGAGGTTCCGACGGAAGGCGCGGTTTCATGAGCGGCCCTAGAAGTCTGAACGGCACCGGGAAACTCGATCCGAGAGCGGAGAACCTGAAGATGAGCGTGGTTGAGGGCAGGTACGTGCTGCCGTCGTTCGTCGAGCGGACGCCGTACGGGATCAAGGAGATGAACCCGTACAACAAGCTGTTCGAGGAGCGGATCATCTTCCTCGGCGTCCAGGTCGACGACGCTTCGGCGAACGACGTGATGGCCCAGCTCATCACGCTTGAGTCGATCGACCCGGACCGGGACATCCTGATGTACATCAACTCGCCGGGCGGGTCAATGACGTCGATGATGGCGATCTACGACACTATGCAGTACGTCAAGCCGGACATCCAGACGTTCTGCCTGGGGCAGGCCGCCTCGGCCGCGGCCGTGCTGCTCGCGGCCGGCACCAAGGGCAAGCGGATGGCGCTGCCGAACTCGCGTATCCTGATTCACCAGCCTGCCATCGAAAGCGGCTACGGTCAGTCCAGCGACCTGGAGATCCAAGCTCGGGAGATCCAGCGGATGCGACAGTCGATGGAGCAGGTGCTGGCGAAGCACAGCGGGAGAGACGAGGCGGAAGTCCGCCGCGACATCGAGCGCGACAAGTTCCTGACCGCCATGGAAGCCAAGGAGTACGGGCTAGTAGATGACGTACTGACCATGCTGAAGCGCCAGCCCGATGTAGTGTCTTCCTAAGAGCATGTCGCGCCAACGTCGGCGCGCGGCTGGTGAAGGCCTCATCGAAACGACTACGGTTTAAGTTCACCGGCATAGCCGTAGCTGGTTCGCCTCGCCCATAATGGGCGGTGTAGGAGAGGGAGTAATGCGGTGGCACGCTTGGGCGATGGCGCTGACCTGCTGAAGTGCTCGTTCTGCGGCAAAAGCCAGAAGCAGGTCAAGAAGCTCATAGCTGGGCCTGGCGTGTACATTTGCGACGAGTGCATAGATCTGTGCAACGAGATCATCGAGGAAGAGCTCGTTGAACGGGCCGAGGTCAAGTGGGACAGCCTGCCCAAGCCGCGCGAGATCTACGAATTCCTTGACTCCTATGTGATCGGCCAGGAGAAGGCCAAGAAGGGCCTGTCCGTCGCGGTCTACAACCACTACAAGCGGATTCAGTCCGGTGGCGAGCGAGTCGCCGAGGACGGTGTCGAGCTGGCCAAGTCGAACATCCTGCTGCTCGGCCCGACCGGCTCAGGCAAGACCTTGCTGGCGCAGACCCTGGCCCGGCTGCTGAACGTGCCGTTCGCGATCGCCGACGCCACCGCGCTGACCGAAGCCGGTTATGTCGGCGAGGATGTCGAGAACATCCTGCTCAAGCTGATCCAGGCCGCCGACTACGACGTCAAGAAGGCCGAAACCGGGATCATCTACATCGACGAGATCGACAAGATCGCCCGCAAGAGCGAGAATCCGTCGATCACCAGGGATGTCTCCGGCGAAGGCGTGCAGCAGGCGCTGCTGAAGATCCTTGAGGGCACCACCGCCTCGGTACCGCCGCAGGGCGGTCGCAAGCACCCGCACCAGGAGTTCATCCAGATCGACACCACGAACGTGCTGTTCATCTGCGGCGGGGCGTTCGCCGGGCTCGAGAAGATCATCGAGCAGCGGGTCGGTCGCAGCGGCATGGGCTTCGGCGCCGTGCTCCGGGTCAAGACCGACCGCGTCTCGGCCGATCAGTTCGCCGACGTGATGCCGGAAGACCTGCTGAAGTTCGGCATGATCCCCGAGTTCGTCGGGCGGCTCCCGGTCATCACCAGCGTTCACAACCTGGACCGGGAAGCCCTCATCAAGATCTTGACCGAGCCGAAGAACGCCCTGGTCCGCCAGTACCGCCGGCTGTTCGAGCTAGACGGCGTGGACCTGGAGTTCACCGAGGACGCGCTCGAGGCCGTAGCCGACCAGGCGATCCTGCGCGGTACCGGTGCCCGAGGGCTGCGCGCGATCCTCGAAGAGGTCCTGCTGTCGGTGATGTACGAGGTGCCGAGCCGCAAGGACGTCGAGCGAGTCGTAGTCACGGCCGAGGTCGTCCTAGAGAACGTGAACCCGACCCTGGTCCCGCGCGACGTGGCCCGCCGCACCCCCCGCGAAAAGTCCGCGTAACCGGCGATCTGCCCAGTCGACGTGCGTGTTTGCAGCGTCTTAGCCCTGGTTGCGCTGCCTTAGCCCCGGTTAGCGACAAATTTTGTCGGATTAATCCCGGTTCTGTCGTCGCTAAACAGGGCTAAGTGCTCGAAACCAGGGCTAAGGCAATCAGGGCGGGATCGGGGTCAGCCGGGCTGGAGGTCCAGGCGCATCTGGGGCAAGAGGACCGCCAACTCGTCGCCGCTGGTGTCGGCGGTTGGCGACATCAGGGCGCCGAGCGTGTTCGGCGTCGCCCAGGCGCAGATCGACACCGAGATATCGGTGATCTTCGCGATCGCGCAACGGGCGCTGCCGCCCCTGTCGCCGGCCGGGACGCTCCAGGACGCGGACGGCAGCGAGTTCCCGGTAAGGCTGTTCATCAGCTTCAAGATGGTCGCCTGCGGCGCGCCGAGGTCGGCGTCGGAGTTGTAGCCGGCGTACATCACCCAGGCGGGCTTGTCGGTCGCGAGGTCCAGCGTGCCCGGCTCGCGGTACTGGGCCGACGGCTGCCCAGAAGCGCCGCTGGTCACCGAGTAGAACCTGGCCCTGAACTGCGCGATCAGCGCCAGCGTGGTGTCCGACTGCACGGAGCTCTTATGGAGCCGGGGCAGGCCGTCGGCATACGCGGGCGCCGGGACCGCCAGCGGGGCGGCCGCCGCCGAGTTGCCGGCGACCGAGTCGAGCACCATCTTCGTCAGGCCGATGATCGCGCCCACCAGCGCGATTCCGGCCACGATGAGCCCGGCGAGCACCGGCAGCGCGATCCTTCTGTTCGTTCGCCGACTGCGGGCCCGGCGGCCAGACCCGGCCGACCGAGTGGACGGATCGGGTCGAGCAGGCGCGGACGGGGCGGGTCGAGCAGGCGCCGGGGGGCCGGATCGGGCGGGACTGGATGCTCGGCTCGGCCGGGCTGGCCTAGACGGACGCGGGGGAACGGAGCCGGACGTGGGCGTGTCAACTCCGCCCGCGACCGGCCCGTCGCTCCGAGGCGGCCGGTACCACGATGGGCGACCCGCGTCGGGGTCAAACCGGAGCCGGGCCGCCAGGTCGTCTTCCTGCTCAGTTTGGGGACCGGACCCGTTGCCGTTCGATCCTGGACTGGTCGTACCCGAGGTGCCCGCAACCTGACCGGCATCGAGGGCGGAGGCGTCGCCGGACGCTGGCGCAGGTGCGGCGTCCCGGCTGGGCGTAGCGCAGATATCGTTGTTTGCACTGGTGTCGTGCTCTGTGCGCCAACTAGCACTGAATTCAAGCCCCGTGTCCAGCGTCGACCCCGTGTTCTGTTGCGGGCTAACAGGCGGTGACGACAAGGGTAGACCAGGAAGGCCGCCTCAATTGGGAATATGTCCCAATACCCAGGGCTGCCAGGTAGCCTTTGCTGCGCTTGCACCCGGCCAACTTCCGTAGACTCTGCGACGTGACATCCCCAGAACCGACGGATACTGGCCAGACGGAACGGCGCGCCGACCAGCTAGCCCCGCAGTATGTGCCGGGCGACGTTGAGACGCGCCGCTATCAGGGCTGGGTGGACGCCGGCTACTTCACCGCCGATGCCAGTTCGCCCGCTCCGTCGTACACGATCATGATCCCGCCGCCCAACGTGACCGGCTCGCTGCACATCGGTCACGCGCTCGATCACACCCTGATCGACGCGCTCGTCCGGCGCCGGCGAATGCAGGGCTACAACACGCTGTGGCTGCCGGGAACCGACCACGCCGGCATCGCCACCCAGAACGTGGTCGAACGCGAACTGGCCAAAGAGGGTCTGTCCAGGCACGACCTCGGCCGGACGGAGTTCGTCGAGCGGGTCTGGCAGTGGAAGGGCGAGTACGGCGGCAAGATTCTCGGCCAGATGCGCCGTCTCGGCGACAGCGTGGACTGGACCCGCGAGCGGTTCACGATGGACGACGGCCTGTCCCGGGCCGTCCAGACGATCTTCAAGCGGCTGTTTGACGACGGGCTGATCTACCGCGCGCAGCGCATCATCAACTGGTGCCCGCGCTGCATGACCGCGCTGTCGGATATCGAGGTCGACCACTCCGACGACGACGGCGAACTCGTCAGCATCCGGTACGGAGAGGGCGACACCGAGGTCGTGGTCGCCACCACCCGCGTAGAGACCATGCTCGGCGACACCGCCGTCGCGGTGCACCCAGAAGACCCGCGCTATACGCATCTCGTCGGCAAGACGATCGAGCTGCCGCTGACTGGCCGCCGGATCCCGATCGTCGCGGATCCGCACGTCGATCCGGAGTTCGGCACTGGCGCCGTCAAGGTAACCCCGGCACACGACCCCGACGACTTCGAGATCGGCCGCCGCCACGACCTGCCGAGCCTGGTCATCATGGACGAGCGCGGCGTGATCACGGCATCCGGCCCGTTTCAAGGCCTTGACCGGTTTGAGGCCAGGCCGGCGGTGCTCGCGGCACTCCGCGAGCAGGGCCGCGTTATCGCTGAAAAAAGACCGTACGTTCATGCCGTCGGACACTGTGATCGATGCGGTACCACCGTCGAACCCCGGTTGTCCTTGCAGTGGTTCGTGAAGGTAGAGCCGCTCGCGAAGGCGGCCGGCGACGCGGTCAGGGACGGCCGGGTCAGGATCTACCCGGCGCAGCTGGCGGCGCGCTACTTCGACTGGGTCGACGATATGCACGACTGGTGCATCAGCCGTCAGCTCTGGTGGGGCCACCGGATCCCGGTCTGGTACTCGGCCGACGGCGAGGTCCGCTGCGTGGGCCCGGACGAGGAGCCGCCGGGCGAGGGCTGGACCCGGGACAACGATGTGCTCGACACGTGGTTCTCCTCGGCGCTGTGGCCGTTCTCGACACTGGGCTGGCCGGACGACACCGCCGACCTGCGCGCGTTCTATCCGACCAGCGTGCTGGTGACCGGGTACGACATCCTGTTCTTCTGGGTCGCCCGGATGATGCTGTTCGGTATCTACGCGATGTCCGATGCCGGCCCGGACGAATCCGTGCCGTTCAGGAAGGTGTCGCTGCACGGCCTGGTGCGGGACGCTCACGGCAAGAAGATGTCGAAGTCGCGCGGCAACACCGTGGACCCGCTGGACTGGATCAGCCGGTTCGGCGCCGACGCGACCAGGTTCACGCTCGCCAGGGGCGCCAGCCCGGGCGGGGACGTCGCGCTCAGCGAGGAGTGGGTCGTCGGCTCGCGTAACTTCTGCAATAAATTGTGGAACGCATTGCGGTTCGCTTTGATCAATGGTGCGCAGGCCAGTACGGCCGGGGACACTCTCACCTCGGCTGACCTCGGGTCGCTGTCAGTTCCCGACCGGTGGATCTTGTCCAGGCTCGGTGCCGTGATCACCGCGGCCGACGAGCTGTTCGACGAGTTCGAGTTCGCGAAGGTCAGTGACCTGCTGTACCACTTCGCCTGGGACGAGGTCTGCGACTGGTACCTGGAGCTGGCCAAGCCCGCGCTGTATGGCGACGACCCCGCGGGGGGCTCCGGGGGGTCGTCCTCCGGGGCAGATACCGCGTCGGCCGACCGTACGCGGCGGGTGCTCGGGCACGTGCTCGATCAGCTGCTGCGGCTGATCCACCCGCTGATGCCGTTCGTGACCGAGGAGCTGTGGACGGCGCTGACCGGCGGCGAGTCGGTGATGATCGCGGCTTGGCCGAGCGGGCTGGTTACCGAGCGGAAGGCCCTGCAAGTCGGCGCGCGGAGCACGACACTACCCCCGTCTGATCCGGCGGCCGAGGCCGAGATCGAGTCGCTGATGCGGCTGGTGACGGCCGTGCGGCGGTTCCGCGCGGACCAGGGGCTGCGGCCAACGCAGCCGGTGCCGGCCAATCTCGACGGGATCGGTGCCACGCCGCTGGCACCGCACGAGCGGTCGATCAGGTCCCTGCTGCGGCTGACGGAGCCTGGCAATGGGGTCGCCTTCAGCCCGAACGCCTCGGTGCAGGCCGAGGGGATCATGGTCGAGATGGACACCTCCTCGGGCATCGACGTCGCGGCCGAGCGGCGACGACTGGAAAAAGACCGCGCGACCGCGGTCGCGGACGCCGAGGCGACCGAACGCAAGCTGGCCAACTCCTCGTTCGTCGACCGGGCTCCGGCCGAGATCGTGGCGAAGAGCCGGGCCAGGCTTGCCGCCGCTCAGGCCGAGATCGCCCGGCTGGACGAGCGGCTGGCGGCGTTGCCGCAGCCGGCCGGTGAATAGGGAGAATTGTGCCTGCCGACTATAAGTCCGAGCTAGCCGAGGTCGAGCGAGAGATCTTCGCCCGGCGGCCCGAGCACTCGATCGATCCGTCGCTGGACCGGATCATCGCGCTGACCAGCCTGCTCGGCGATCCGCAGCGCAGCTACCCGGTCATCCACATCACCGGCACCAACGGCAAGACGTCCACGGCCCGGATGACCGAGACCTTGCTCCGGGTTCGCGGGCTGCGCACCGGCCTGTTCACCAGCCCGCACCTGACCACGATCAGGGAGCGGATCTGCATTGACGGCGAGCCGCTGAGCGCCGAACGATTCGTCGAGGTCTATCGCGAGATCGAGCCGTACCTGAAGCTTGTCGACACCGAGCAGCCAGTGCGGCTGTCCTTCTTCGAGGTGCTGGTCGGCATGGCGTTCGCCGCGTTCGCCGACGCGCCCGTCGATGTCGCGGTCATCGAGGTCGGAATGGGCGGCACCTGGGACAACACCAATGTCGCCGACGGCGTGGTCGCGGTCGTGACGCCGATCTCCATTGATCACGCCCAGTTCCTGGGCAATACGGTCGCGGCGATCGCCACCGATAAGGCCGGGATCATCAAGCCCGGCGCGGTCGCCGTGCTCGGTCAGCAGCCGGTGGATGCCGCCGCGCAGTTGCTGCGCCGGGCCGTTCGAGTCGGAGCCTCGGTGGCCAGGGAGGGTATCGAGTTCGGCGTGCTCAGCCGGGAACTCGCCATTGGCGGCCAGAATCTGTCTGTCCGCGGCCTGCTCGGTGAGTACCACGATTTGTTCCTGCCGCTGTTCGGCTCCTACCAGGCGGGCAACGCGGCCTGTGCCCTCGCCGCCGTCGAAGCGTTCTCGGGCGCGGCCGGCACGCCCAGCCCGAGCGAGAATGGCACGGCCGACCGCGATTGGGCCGGCATCGATGCGGAGCTGGGGCTTTCCGGGGCCGATGACAAGAACGAGCTGATGCTGACCGAGGCGTCGATGCCGAGCGTCGCGGTGCCTGGCACCGGCACGCTCGATCCGGAAATGGTCAGGTCGGCGTTCGCGCGGATGACCTCACCCGGGCGGCTGGAGATCGTACGGCGCAGTCCGGTCGTGGTGATCGACTCCGCCCACAACCCGGCCGGCATGGCGGCGACCGCCGGCGCGGTCAATGAGTCGTTCGGTGCCGCCGAAGTGATCGCCGTGCTCGGGGTAAGCGCGGATAAGGATGTCGCCGGCATTCTCGATGAGCTTGAGCCGCTCGCCGCCGCGGTAGTGCTGACAACCAATTCCTCCCCGCGGGCAATGTCGGCCGCGGACCTGGCCGCGCTGGCCACGCCGGTGTTCGGGCCCGACCGCGTCCATGTCGCCGAGCGGCTCGATGACGCGATCGAGATTGCCGTGGGGCTGGCCGATGAGGCGTCCGCGGAAATCGCCGGCCCGCTGGCCGGGCTGCTGACCGACGGCGGCGATGCGCCGGTGGCCACGACCGGAACGATCGTGCTGATCGCCGGATCAGTGATCACCGCGGGTGATGCGAAGTTGCTGCTTTCCGGGGGTGGCCGCGAATGAGCAGGCTAAGTGCCACGGTGCTGATTCTGGAAGCGATCGTGATTGCGCTGGCGATTGTCCCGGCGGTCAAGCTCGAAGATGCCACGCCGCTCTCGGCCGGGCTCGCGGCTGGGATCGCGACCGTGGCCGCGATCGTGCTGGCCTCCCTGGCCCGGCGACGCCTGCCCGTGACCTTGGTCGGCGGCAGCCTGCTTCAGGCCCTTGTGATCGCTTCCGGCGTGATCATCCCGGTCATGTATATACTCGGCGGGATTTTCGCGTTGCTCTGGGTGACCGGAATATGGCTAGGCCATCGGGTGGAAAACTCAACCTAATGTTATTGCAACGATTAGCGGCGAGTCCCTACTTATTGTGCTCCCAGTGCGCAACACTCCCTGCCGGCGGGGTACGCTCAATGTTGCGGATCGTGAAGGCCCGTGACCGAGTCTCGGAGCGGGCAGTATATGCCTATATGGTACATGTCATACGGAATAAGCTAGAACGGCGCGCATTGCCGAGGCATGCGTGGTATGACCGCCAGCATGGCATCCAACGCGGGTCGCCCATATGAAGCAGCACAGATAAAGGCAATCGGCTGACCTGAGGGAAGGTTCTCGTTCCAGATGAGCAACGCGCTGGCCTTTCTTGGCCGTGACATGGCTGTCGACCTCGGCACCGCGAACACGCTTGTGTATGTCAGAGGTCGCGGGATCGTCCTCAATGAACCTTCGGTAGTCGCGCTTAACACGAATACCGGCCAGATTGTCGCGGTCGGCCTTGAAGCTAAGCGAATGATCGGCCGGACTCCAGGAAATATTATCGCGGTACGGCCGCTGAAAGACGGAGTAATTGCCGACTTCGACGTAACCGAGCGAATGCTCCGGTACTTCATTCAGAAGGTGCACCGGCGCGGCGGGCTCGCCAAGCCGCGCATTGTCATCGCGGTTCCCAGCGGCATTACCGGAGTCGAGCAAAGCGCGGTCAAGGAAGCTGGGCATCAGGCCGGAGCGCGGCGGGTGTACATCATTGAGGAGCCGATGGCGGCCGCCATCGGCGCCGGCCTCCCGGTGAACGAGCCGACCGGCAACATGGTCGTCGACATCGGCGGCGGCACCACGGAGGTGGCCGTGATCTCGCTCGGCGGGATCGTCACCGCCCAGTCGATCAGGGTCGGCGGCGACGAACTCGACCAGGCGATCATCACCTTCGGCAAGAAGGAGTACTCGCTGACGCTGGGCGAGCGGACCGCCGAGGAGATCAAGATGGCCCTCGGCTCCGCCTATCCGGCGGAGAACGAGCCCAGCGCCGAGATCCGCGGTCGTGACCTGGTGAGCGGGCTGCCCAAGACCGTCGTGATTTCAGCCGCTGAGGTTCGCAATGCCATAGCTGAACCACTATCGGTGATTGTCGACGCCGTTCGGACTACGCTCGACAAGTGCCCGCCTGAGCTGGCCGGCGACGTCATGGACCGTGGCATCGCGCTAACCGGAGGCGGCGCGCTGCTCCGGGGGCTCGACCAGCGGCTGCGCGAGGACACCGGCATGCCCATCCACCTAGCCGACAATCCGCTCGACTCGGTTGCCCTCGGCACCGGCAAGTGCGTGGAGGACTTCGACACCCTCCGCCAGGTGCTGGTCCCCGAGTCGCGCCGCTGACGAGGAGAGGGACGTCTTCGTAGTGCGTGACACGCGACGAACCAGGGTTGTGCTGAGCATCGCGCTGATCGCCGCCCTTGCCCTTATCGCCGTGGACTACCAGCACGGCTCCTCGCCGGTGATGAGGACCGTGAAGCATACGGCCGGGTCGGTCTTCGGGGTGGCCGAGAGCGCGGTCAGCTTCGTCACCGGCCCGATCACGAGGTTCGTCGGAGGCGGCCTGGCAGGCTCGAGCGGTGGCCAGGTCGGGGTGCTGAAGCGGGAGCTGGCCAAGATGCGGGCCGAGCTCAGTGCCGCCGAGCTGAACAAGTCTGACTACGCCCAGCTGCACCACCTGCTGGCGCTTGCCGGGACTGCCGGCTACCGCGTCGTCGCGGCCTCGGTGATCGCGTATGGCCAGGGCTATCAGCAGACCGTGACGCTGGATGCGGGCAGTTCCGACGGAGTTCAGCCCCAGGAGACCGTGCTCGACGGCGATGG